>OLPB01000255.1_pt1 | contig 34728 bp, 34 predicted proteins | sample 1672001 | NCBI WGS metagenome assembly OLPB01 (sample SAMEA3136635, study PRJEB25190) | human gut metagenome | biome: human gut; feature: human-associated habitat; material: faeces | place: Austria | collected 2013 | reverse complement strand
GACAAAGCCCATAAATAAAGGCTTTTTAGCCTACCGCGGACTATTCGAACTCAATCGTTCCAGGCGGCTTACTCGTCAGATCATACATTACTCTGTTGACACCTGTTACCTCATTAATAATTCGGTTCATTACCTTATTCAGTACTTCATAAGGAACTTCAGCTGCTTCTGCTGTCATAAAGTCGATCGTATTAACCGCACGAAGTGCAACTGCATAATCATATGTTCTAAAATCGCCCATAACTCCTACACTTCGCATATTTGTAAGTGCTGCAAAATACTGTCCGACTGTCTTGTTCATTCCGGCTTTGTCCATCTCCTCACGGTAAATAGCATCTGCATCCTGAACAATCTTAACTTTCTTTTCCGTTACTTCGCCGATGATACGGATTCCCAGTCCCGGTCCCGGGAATGGCTGACGGAATACCAATCTCTCCGGAATACCAAGCTCCAGTCCTGCTTTACGTACTTCATCCTTGAACAGATCACGAAGTGGCTCGATGATTTCTTTGAAATCTACATAATCCGGAAGTCCACCAACATTATGGTGAGACTTAATCACTGCAGATTCTCCACCCAGACCACTTTCTACAACGTCCGGATAAATCGTTCCCTGCACAAGGAAATCTACTGCCCCGATTTTCTTTGCTTCTTCTTCAAATACACGGATAAATTCTTCTCCGATGATCTTTCTCTTCTTCTCTGGTTCTGTTACTCCGGCAAGTTTATTATAAAATCTCTGCTGTGCATTCACACGAATAAAGTTCAGATCATAAGAACCTTCCGGTCCGAATACAGCTTCAACTTCATCCCCTTCATTCTTCCTCAAAAGACCGTGATCTACAAATACACATGTCAGCTGATCCCCTACTGCTTTGGAAAGCAATACAGCTGCTACTGAAGAATCAACACCTCCGGATAAAGCGCATAACACTTTGCCGTTTCCGACCTTTTCACGGATCTGTTTGATCGATTCTTCCACAAATGAATCCATCCTCCAGTCACCTGCACATCCGCAAACTCCAAGCACAAAATTGGATAGCATCTTTGTTCCTTCTACAGAATGAAGTACTTCCGGATGATACTGAATCGCATATAAGCCATGTTCTACATCTTCTGCTGCTGCCACCGGACAATTCGCCGTATGCGCTGTCACTTCAAATCCAGGCGCAAGTTTTGAAATATAATCTGTATGACTCATCCAGCAGATTGTCTTCTCTGATACATTTTCAAAAATCTTGGAATCTTTCTTATCTACCAATACTTCTGTCTTTCCATATTCTTTTACATCGGAAAGTTCTACTTTTCCGCCAAGAACATGCATCATAAGCTGAGCACCATAGCAAAGTCCAAGAACCGGGATTCCTAATTCGAATAATTCTTTTTTATATGTTGGTGAATCGACTTCATAGCAGCTGTTTGGTCCACCAGTCAGAATAATTCCCATAGGATTCATTGCTTTGATTTTCTCAAGATCTGTCTTGTACGAATAAATCTCGCAGTAAACATTACATTCTCTGACACGTCTTGCAACCAGCTGGTTATATTGACCGCCAAAGTCAATTACAATCACTAATTCTCTCTTCACAAGAATTCCTCCTAGATAGCATTTCTATCTTCTTTTCTCCTTTGCAGGATATTTCTTTTCCTCACAGGATACATTTAAAGACAATTTCTATTATACGTTACAAATGTTGCCTTGGCAAGAGATAAGAAAGGTAATAAAAAAATTCCCTGCGTGGTCAGGGAATTTTTCGCTAATCTAACAAAATTATTTAACTCTAACTTTAATTGTCTTTTTTACAGTTTTGTAGTTAGTATCTTTTACAGTAACTGTAATCTTGTAAGTACCTTTCTTAGCACCTTTCTTTACATAGATCTTTCCGTTTTTAACTTTAATCTTAGAATAGTTGCTCTTATAGGTTGTCTTACCAGCTTTCTTAGTTACTTTCAGTCTTGTAGACTGAGTTGCTTTTTTAACTTTAGAAGCTTTTACTGTGTAAGAGCTCCTAGAAACTTTTACAGTCTGTTTTGCCTGTTTAATTGTATAAGTAGCTTTCCAAGTCTGTCCAGCATACTTACCAAGACCTTTTACTTTTACAACATGTTTTCCGGCAGTTTTGTGTGAAGTATTGAATACTTTGTAATCAACGCCTTCTTTTAATGTTTTCTTGCCATCTTTTACTACAATAGTAGCTTTCTGAGTTTTACCATTGTACACTGTAGATGTTTTCTTCAGTGTTGGTTTGAATGTTGATTTAGAAGGTGAATTAGCAGCCATAGCTGTCATTCCCATCAACATTGTCAGTGTAAAAATGAGAAACAATGTTTTCTTTAATGTCTTCATTGGACTCAACTCCTTTTTTACTTTGTTACTTCAATTGTTCTATAATAAACAGTCCTAACCACGTGGACTTGTTTATCCCCCTTATCATTTGGATGATTTATCTTCTGACTGCCGTACATATCCATAACCATATCCATAGCCATATTTACCGTACTTGCCATATTTACCATATTTACCATATTTTTTTGCTTTTACATCTACTCGGTTCAGTACTGTTCCAAGAAGTGTACAACCGGACTGTTCAATCTCATATAAAGACTGACGGATCAATGTTTTAGATGTTTCTCCTGCACGTACAACCAATACTGCTCCATCGCACATAGATGCAATCAATGTACTATCTGCAACACTGCCGAGCGGCGGTGCATCGATAATTACGAAACGATATTCCTCTGCCAGCTTATCTAATAACTGCTTGAATCGTGCATCTTCCAAAAGCGGGGACGGATTCTCCAAAAGCTGTGTACATGGTACCATGTATGCATCTGGAATGTTAGTCTTATATACTACATCCTCATACTCTGCCATTCCAGACAAATAATGATTCAGACCACTTGTCTCTTCATTATAATCTACATCGTATCTTTTTCTTACAACGGAATTACGAAGATCTACATCTACGAAGGCTGTCGGGAATCCGGCTTCTGCAAGCATTTTCCATAAGAAGATTGCTACTGTACTCTTTCCTTCATTCGGAAGACAGCTTGTCATCAGGATCTTCTTTGTATCATTTCCGCAAAACTTAATATTAATACGCAGACGGTTCATTGCTTCCTCTACTGCATATGGAAGTTCCGGAAGATTAATTGCTAATTCTTTCATTATCTTCTTCCCCTCCTTTTTCTTGTTTTTTTCATATCTGATTCGCTCTCAATAAACAGATCACTATCTGGAATAGAAGTCAATGGAACAAGATCAAAATATTTCTCCATATCCTCGGATGAGTGGATCGTATCATCCATCAGATATCCTGCGATTAGTACACCTGCACAGGCTATCAGTCCTAACAATGCGCCCATGATTGTATACTTGCCATAGCTTGGATTCGCCTTATGATCTGCAACTTTCGCATGCTGTGCAAAGTTGGGTGTCATCGCACTCATTGTGTCCGGCAGATAATCCATTGCCACTTCTGCCATCGTATCAGCTAACTCTTTTGCTTTCTCCGGATATGTACTTGTCGCTTTAATCTCCAGGATTCGTGTATCATCCGGATTAGTTAAAGTATATGCCTTTTTCAGATTCTCTGATGTTGTATTCAGATCCAGTTTTTTGATTACCTTATCTAATACCGGATAACTGAGCATTAACTGTTCATAGTCGGATGTCAGTGAAGTTCCGAGGTTCAGATCATTTAAATTCACCACGGAGTTTTCAGATGTTGTTACAATGTAAAGTTTGGCTGTTGATTCATAAGTTGGCTTAATACCGAAAAATGCAAATGCATTAAATAACACGGCTCCTGCTAAAAAGCAGACCAGTAAATAATGCCATTTTTCTAAAAGCATCCCTGCCACTTCCAGCAAATCAATTTCCAATTCATCATTTGATTGTTTTTGGTTCATGTTGCTTCTCCTTATTATACCTTTCATACCTTTATCAACGACAGTACTCTGTCGTTATTTTTGTTTCTTATAAAACAGCTCCAGTTCAACCTGTTTTAAGCTGTCCTTATCTGGTGTAAATGTCTGCCATCCGTCATCGTCAAAACCTTCTTTTCCTTTCACCGTCAGTTTTGTATCAGCTTTGGCAGACGCCATCAATACTGCAAGCTTGGAAAACTGCTGCGCTGTAATATTCGTCGTCATATAATCCTGCAATGTATTGTAAACTTCCAGTGGAAACTTTTTATTTTCATCGCATTTCTTATAAAATGCCTGTTTAAATGCAACTTCATATACCTGCTGCCGTTTCATACGGTTGTCGTTCAGTCCGTCTCCAACGTCTTTACGCTCGCGGACAAATGTTTCTGCATCGTTTCCTTTTAAAGTAACCGTCTTTCCTTTTATAAGTGTTTTGCTTCCTGGAAATTCGTCTGTAATTTTCACAATTACGCCGCCAACCATATCATTCACCGGAACAATCGCTCCCATATTAACCATGGCATATCCGTCAATCTTCTGTCCATCAAACAAATTTGATACCGCATCTACTGTATTTTCTGCCCGTTTTTTATGATCCAGACTCATCGCATGTGCCAGTGACAGTTGAATCTTCGTAGTAGCGAGATATTCTCCCTTATCACTCAGGCTTTTTACATTTGTCATCGTGTTACGGTCAATTGTTAATGTCTTACAAGTGTCTGTACTCCGATCCTGTACAACCAAAGCAAGTGTATCGCATTGTCCGGTTCCATCATACTCTTTGAGCTTCTTAATCTTGTCTGAAGAATCAATTCCCGCTATTAAATATGTAGAAATATTTTTCTTCGGAACGTACGTCTCTCCTTTGTAAATAATGGACTCATCTTTTTCCGTATCTGTACTCTGTACACCCACCGTCCGCGAATCGGCTATTTTGAAAATCCCGGCGATCACTCCTATCGCAAAAATGATAAGCACAATCGCAATAATACTTTTCTTTTTCAGTCGTTTTTTTTCTGCCTGTTCTTCGTATTGCTTCTTCATAAGAGCCTTCTTTCATATGTCTGTATGTAATTAACATTTTGCTTCTTATTTAATGTTATACGTTTTATCTTAACCCATCAGACTTTTGATCATTGCCTGCCCGCCTGTCGGGTACATGACTTCACATGCCAGAAGTCCGATTAATATAACTCCTAATATCACACTGCATACAATCACTTTCTTCTTTGTCATATCACATATACTCCTCTCTGTAATATACTGACTTTATTTCAAAATCGCAGACAGTAGCTTTTCCCCCTGTCTGTCAATCTGTTCCAGTACTTCTTTTCCGGCTTTTTTCTCTAAAATATCACGACCATCCTGCAAATTCGGCACTCTGTGATGTGCGCCATGGCAATCACTTCCCAGAACATGTGCTTTTCCTTCTTTAAATAACTTTACAAGATTTCTGGTGTGCATCCAACTGTCAAATGCATCTGCATTGATCTGAATGGAAACTGGAAGTTCCAGTAGTTCTTTTATCCACTTTTTATTACCGGGGATCCACAGGAAGCGATCTAAATGTGCGATTATTATCTGAAACTTTCGCTCCTTTATCAGATACTCTACTTCCTTTATCTGCTGGCTATTCCATACTTCAAAAGGCATTTCAAGCAACATTAAATTTGTTCCCTGAATGGTCAGTTTTTCAATATCCCGTGCACGGCTGATTCCGTCAAAAAAAGCCACCTCGGCACCGAGTATAATCCGGGGTTCTGTCTCTTCCGACGCTTCGACAGTGTCGTGGAACTGAACCCAAGCTTCTTCACGCCTCTTTAAAAAGTTATCAATTCTGTCTTGTGACGCATAAAAATGGGGTGTCGCCAGCATGAGATCTACTTCTTGTTGTCTGGCCATCTGATGCATATTATACGATGTCTCCAAATTCCTGGCTCCATCATCTATTCCCGGCAGAATGTGGGAATGAAAATCTATCTTACTCATAACTTCTAACCAATTTTTATAACTCTAACCATTTATATATAACTCTCTAATAATTCTTACGTATATTATCACAAAGTTTAACAAACTGCAACCTTTTTATACCAAATGATATACCCGCAGTGTATTCTCCAGATACCGCACCGTGCGATGAACAGCCTGCGCAAGTGTAGGTTTGTTTTTGTCAATGCGCATGGTCTCCAGCATTCCTCTGAAAATCAGGATACTCATCTCATTTAACTCACTGATTTCTTTATCTGTCAGATTATATTCTTTTTCCTGCAATACTTTTGTCAGAAGCATTTGATTTCTTTTATAAAAATCTCCATTTGCCATAAATTCTTCGTATTCTTCTATTTCTTCTACTTTTTCCTGTGGAAAAATTTCATAATACCGACGAAATATCTCCGTCATATTTGTCTCCCCAAGCGGGCTGAAAAATAAGAAGTTGTAAATGCGTGGATGACGAAATGCCTGCTCGCAAAAACATCTCCATTCTCCAAGATACCATTCTCTCATACTCTTGCCTTCTGAATATTTGATCTGCGATGTTTTTACATACTCATTCAGACATTTCACACTTGCAAACATTTCCAGCTCATCCAGGCTGTCAAAATAATTGTATAAAGTTGCGCTGTTATATTTGGCACGTTCTGCAACTTTTCGGATCGTCAGATTCTCAATCCCGATTTCTTCCATCAATTCTATCGTTGCATTGATAAAATATGCCATTACGCGCTTTCTCTTCTGTTCTCTCCGAAAATTTCTTGTAATCATATTTTTCCTCTCGATTCTGCTGTAACTTTTTCCAATTCATCACCTATCGTACCACATTCCCGTTTACTCTGAAAGTGTCATTTATATTTTCTATTGACTTAATATATGCCAATCTGTTTTGTCTGTTATTATCTTTTTTCATCACAGAGACAGGCAGAAGAAAATGCCTGAACACATTCTCCCGCCTGTCTCTACTACCACATTTTCAGACCTTTATTATAGTACTTGATTCGCGACATTTAAAAGTCATTATTTTTCTTCAAGATGCCGGTGTAGATATTTCTCTCTTGTAGCCAGTCCGCCTCTGATATGCCGTTCAGATTTATTTCTGTCCAGGACTTTTCTTGCCTCCTTTGCAAGCGCCGGGTTGATCGCCAGGAGACGGTCTGTCACATCTTTATGTATCGTGCTCTTGCTCACCCCAAATTGTTTTGCTGTCTGTCGCACCGTTGCTTCATGTTCAATGATATAATATGCAATCTCTACCGCCCGCTCTTCGATGTAATGTTTCATATAAAAACCCCTGCATAGTTTGTTTTTAACAATCTATGCAGGGGTTTTTTAATGTATGTCTGCATTATAATCGCAGGATTTTTTGAATATTGTACTATCTTCTCTTGTCTTTCAGCTTTTATCATTTTTTATCGGCTTCTTCCATTTTTTATTTAATGACCGGTAAAAGTGAAAAACAAAAACTGTTTATATAATTTTTTGCGATATCTACAAGTTTTAATGCTGATCGAGGATGTCGTTAATCATTAAAGGTCATAAAAATACCGATAATATTAATCATTTGCTCTGCTGATTTTAAACATTACTTCTTATCTACATCTTTCTCCACCTCATCACAAACCATTCTAACGACAAAATTAGCATCATGTTTACATTTAGATATAATATACTCTCTTGTTCCATCAGTAATCCCATTCACTTTATGCAGATGTCGCATAATTAAATTTTTAATATATACGCTATTTGAATCAATAAGATGTACCAACTGATGATTTACAATGCCATAGTTTTCCGGATTGCGAGACATTGTGAGCAGAATGCGTGTAGCATTCCATCTTATCTCCGTATATTCAGAATGAAGCCATTGTAAAACATTCTGCAGGATAATAGCTTCCACTTTGGCAGGCAACATAATATCATCTGAATTCTCTAAATATTCAACTATTAGATGAGTTACTGATATTGTTGTTGCAATATCTCCTTGAATATATGGAATTAATTCGAGTATATCACCATACACATTTTTTTCTATAGAGGCAAACAAAAATTGTAATCCGATTTTCAGAGAAATGCTGTCAATATTCGAAGAAATTATCGAATGGTCGGCAACTTCAATGTCTTTCTGCTGCTCAAACAATTTTTCATATATGGTTCGATTTCGTATATAATCCTTAGGATATTTTGCCACTATACAAATAAGAAGTGCTATTGCATCAAGTTTTATGGAAATGCTTTCCTTCGAACTAAGAAGAGTATCTGCTACTGTGGATATAAGTATGTCCATGATGTCTGAATCACATACTAACTCTTTTTCTAACAAAATAGCTCTAACGGTTGCAATTTCACGTGTACCATGTTCGAAATAAACACCATCTTTACCTTGCGTCTCATTACTTTTTCTAATACGCTCTGCATATTCTTGTACAAATTCAAGTATCTCTTGATTTTTATTTTCTAAAGTTTCTAATCTATAGGCATCTCCGTAATAACTCGATAAATATTGGGCTATTTTTTTATCCATGTTTTCTGTGATAGCACGATTTTGTTTTCTAAGAACGGATAAAAAGAACGGAAAATACTTTACTTGTTCTCGTTCCTTTTCATTATCAAGAATGCAATTAACATGTTCAACCAATGTACTTGCAAAATCTTTGCTCATCTTTTGAAGGTCAATATAATTAGCTATAAATTTAAACATCTCTCTATACCAGCGACTATAATGCCGATCAATATATTGGCAGCATATTTCACCAAGCGTATCTTGCGATATACGATAAGCCACTCCAGATAGACATTTAAATATGTTCTGTCCTATAGCTACAACAGGATTGTCACTCCTCAGCCATGTTTTAATTTCACCAACAATGTTTTTTTCGCAATGTTTATAGTATTTATCATCCAGAAAATATCCTACTGAACCTAATGCTAGCAATTGACTACTTAATCTCTTATACTTTACCGGATGATTTAGGCAAAACTCCATAATAGACGCTGCTTCGTCAGCAGTTAAATTATTTAAAACTTCAGGATAAGAATCTTCTATACCTTTAATTTCTTTTGCATCTCCTGCAAAAATCGAAAGTTTGTATAAGTTGAGTCTAAGATTCCAATCGTCATATTTATAGCTTAGATAGAACACCAAGTCCCTGATTTTCTCATAAATAAGCAGAATATGAGCTAATGAGCCATTATATATAGATACAATAAAAGAACTTGCAAGTATTTCACCATATTGTTCTAAATCGTTGTCTATAGTTATTGAGTAAGGTGAACTTGTTTTCTTTTTGTACAAACCTTGTATATATTTTTCATGTAGCGATTCATGGATACGGTCAAGAATCGGATAGTAGAGTTCTTCACTACTTTCTGTTAATTCCTTTTGTGCTTGTGGTTCATAGTTCTCATTTCTCATAGTACACCAAGTCCAATGTTGGTTGCGCAAATCCACCAAAATATCCTTAATAACCCATGTAGGCTGAGCAGTATCCTTTGCAAGCTTTAGTGCTTCTTCAAGATAATCAATACATTTTTTAATATCTCCCGAAAAATATGCTTGAATTGCTTGCCAACGGATATACACAATTTGATAGTGCTCATTTTCTTGCTGTGTTCTTAACATTTCCAGATACATTGCAGTATTAAAGCACTTGATGGATTTTCCTTCAAACAATACTTGAAGAAACTCAAGTCCCCATTCATCAATCTCGCTTGATTTTTCTTTTTTATCTAGAAATTCACCTTGCGAATAGCCAAGAATAAATTTCAAAATATATTTCCTACATTTATCCACATTTTTTAATGTAGCCTTAGGAATGGTAGGAAGCTGATATTTTTCAGTGCCTGTAATTTCTACCGCTTGGATCTCATCATGTTCATCTGCCTTCACAATGATTTTACCTGTGCAATAATAGTGATATATAGCAATAATATCATCAATCAATGCTTGAGCACCATCTTTGCTCAATTCACTGAAACTGTGAACTGTTTTACTTTTAGCAAAATGAGCTCCTATTAAACTCTGTTCAAGCGCAGTCTTTTCTTTTTGATTTTCATCGCAAAAATAATACAAAGCCTTGATATTATACTTTTTGACTATATCTATTTCGTTCTGTACTCCTGGTTTAATTCCATCAGCATTATCAATCAAAAAAATACAAATGTCACTATCTTCTAATGCAAATGTATAATGATTACCTGCCGACAAAGTGGATGCGCCTTTGTCTTCAAAAATATATACGTCCGCTAATCGGGTGGCTTCTATGGTACTTTTCAGTTCAGATCGTACCTTATCATATTTCTCCACACCACAAATCGAACTAATAAACACCTTTATTTTTTGACCTGGCGAAATTATTAATGGAATATTTTGCTTCTCAGATTTAGTATATTCCCATGAAAGTCCACCCACAGGTGTACTTATCCCGGTTACTCTAATTCCCATTTATATTTCCTTTCCTTGTAGCATCTTGTCACTAAAGTAATCATGCACAACTGAACATTCAACTGCTTTATCTGCTGAATAACATTAACTTACCCGTCGCCTTCATTACAGATACTACAAAAACTTTTTCAACTAATTATAAGTATATCATGACAATATCTGTAATTTTTATTTTCTTTCTACAGTATTTAATTATTTTCCTCTAAATTTAACCTGCAAATTCTGCTCGTACTTCCTCCGGCAAATATTTCGCCAGTTCCTCCACCAACTCATACACCTTCGTTCCAGGTGCTATCTCCGCTGGCATCTTTCCTTCTCCATTCTTAATAATCCGTTTCGCATACCGAATTGCCAACTTCGGATTTCCACCATTCATCAGCGTTTCAAATATGTTATCCATATTCTTCTCATACTTCCCAATTCCCAGTTTCTGAAATTTCTCATTCAAAAATTTCTTATACTCGGACCTGTGATTATTTGCCGTATAATATGCAAAATGTAACATGAACCAGAATTCGATACACTCGTTACTCCACGCTGCATGATACTGAATATCCGGATTCTTTTGATTTAATACTTCTGCACGCTGGACTACTCCATTGACATCACTGGATGGAAAACTGTCTTTATCATAGACACACCATATCTGTCCTTTCGTAATCTTATTCTCATGCACATACTCTTCAGCCTTTCCGATCACCCGCATCGTCTCAGCCTGGCAGCCTTCAATTTCAATCAAAACCATATCTCGATAAATGGGATTATCTTCAATATACCGTTTGAACCCTTGGAAATATTTAGGTTCCGTTGCTTGTCCTTCGCAGAAAATATAATAGCGGAATTCTTTCTTTTCCAGATATTCCTGCCGGCGTTTCTTCTTCCAGTTATCTTTCTCTTTTCTGCCTCTTTTAGCCATTCACCGTCCCCCAATCTATAATTTTTCTGAGGTATGGATCTGCACCGTATTTTCCTTCCAGATACTGTTTATCGAACTTGGCATCCTTGCGTACAGATTCACCTTTCTTATTTTTAAATTCTACAAGAGAATATAATTTTGAATTCTGACGTTTTCCTTTAGCCACAAACCAGATTTCATCTCTTCTGAATACTTCACTATTCATAGTAGACAAATCATGTGATGTAAAAATCAACTGTGCACCTTTTTTATTCTTTTCCATATTGCTAAACGTCATAATAAGATATTTAAGCAATACCGGATGGATCTTTGCATCCAATTCATCAATTACAAGAGTTGTCCCTCTCAATAAACTTTTTGCAATGAATGGGAGCAATCCGAACAATTTCTTTGTTCCACTGGATTCATCAAATAAATTCAATTCTGCTTCATATTCATCTACTACGTGTTTTGTAAACACTTCGATCCGGTCATTTTCCTTTTCTTCTACACGGAAATCTACAATATCCAAATCCATCTCCTGAATCATCTGGAGCATCAGTCTTTTTACATCCTCTGACTTCGAAACAGCCATTCGCAATTCTTGCATAGGATTTCCATAATTCAGGAAATCAATCTTTTCATCAAACCAGTCAAGCACATCCTGTACCACTTCGTTTTTGCTGTAAGTAATTCCAAGATACGATAGCAACGGCAATGTATCGGATAATTCATCACTGGTTTTCAATCTTGCAAATGCACCTTTCAAAGTAATTTCATTTTCATTTCGTTCAAAAAGTGCTGATTTTCGTCCTGTCTCCAATTTTATGCGGTCTAATCTTTCGTATTCGATCACTTCTTTTTTAACAATTAATTCATAGCGATACTCTGCCATTGCTGTTCTAAAAAACAGTTCAAATTCTGTTGGTTCATTTCTTGTCTCTTCATCAAAAGCAAATGGCTCTATCACTAGTTTTTTCATTTTCATTGCAATCTCTTCGTTATTACTTGTGGCATATAATGGTCTCAGTACTTTCGTAACCAGACTGTGTAACGCTTCAAGAACGTTAGATTTGCCTCCACCATTTGGTCCGTATACAGCAGATACCGGTAAATATAATTCCTCATCTTTATCTTTTATAATTCTGTCTTCATGCTCAGATATGGCGGCAGCCTGCATGTCAAATGTTACCTCATCTCGTATACTCTTAAAATTTTTCACTGTAAATTGGCATAACATCTTCTTTACCTCCATTTGTCCAAACTTCTTGCCTATATCTTTATTATATTCCATTTTTTTATTTTCGCAACAGTTTTACGAGATAAAATCTCATATTTTATCTCGTAATTTACATTTCTGCAATTTTCGACAAAATTATACACCTTATACTTCCTGTTAATGACTTTCTATCCATTCCTCGTCTATCCGCTTTATTCCAGTTCATATTCATTTGTTTCCATCTGCACCATATTCTCCCGCAATATCTTCTCCACTTTCTCAGTATTCGCTTCTATCATCACTTTCAATATGTAATCGGCGGTCACTTCCACCGGATTTGGATTATGAAATCGATAGTTCAGTTTTCTTTTCGCCACGGTGAAGTTTCCACCTCCTCCCTGCTCACTCTTTGTCCATTACTATGAAAATCTCTTCCGAAATAGTCCTAACATCATGCAGATACATCCAATCTGCACTGCATTTTTCTTTGCCTTCGGAAGTGGAATTGCTACTTGTGATTGTGTTTGTCTTTCGTTCGCCATGATTTTTTCTCCTTTTTTGCTGTCGTTCTATATTTAATTGTTATTTTTTAACCACTGTGTTGCACAATGCGCGAGGCATCCTGAACCGATCGGACACACATCTTCGTTGAACTGCACTTTCGGATTGTGTGCACCATACTGTCCTCTCTCATCTGTATATCCTGCTGACAGATACATAAATGTAGATGGAATCTTCTCCGCAATTGTTGCAAAATCTTCCGATGCGCTTGCTGAAATTCCCGGATATGGAGTTAAACCAGGAATATCCATTTCTTTCATATATCCTACAATCTCATCGGTCAATTTCGAATCACAGATCAGAGGTGGTACTTCTGAAAGCATGGTAATCTCTGCCATTCCGCCGTAACTTTCTGCTGTCTTTACTGCTGCTTCTTTCATTCTTCGTACCATAAGTTCTCTCGCCTGCTTATCATTGCTGCGGATTGTTCCTTCGATTACTGCCGTATCCGGGATGATATTTGCAGCTGTTCCGCCTTCAAATTTACCGACTGTCATAACACATGCTTTTGTCGGATCAACCTCTCTTGCCATGATTGCTTCCAGAGCTGTGTAAATGTGAACTCCGATATTGATCGGATCAATGGCATTCTGTGGATATGCACCGTGCGAACCTTTTCCTTTAATATCAATCCTGAATCCGTCCACGGAATACATCATTGTTCCGTTATCGTTATACATAAAAATTCCTACCGGCATCTGTCCTGCTGCCACATGATAGGCAAGTGCGGCATCAACTTTTGGATTCTCTAGTATTCCGTTCTCAATCATATCTTTGCTTCCTTCAAAAGTCTCTTCTGCCGGCTGGAACATAAACTTAATTGTTCCCTGTAATTCAGATTCATTTTCCTTCAGCATCTTTGCCGCTGTTAAAAGCATTGCTGCATGGAAATCGTGTCCGCATGCATGTGCTTCCTGACCGGACGGACATGCAAACGGTTCCCCACTCTCTTCCGGCATCGGAAGTGCATCCATATCTGCCCGAAGCATCAGAACCTTTCCACCCTTTCCCAGTGTTGCCGTCACACCATGACCACATTCTTTTGGCTCTAAGCCATATTCTTTTAATTTTCCCATAACAAATGCCTGCGCTTTTGGCATATTTAAGCCAACTTCTGCATTCGTATGAAGATAGCGACGGTTAGCAACGGTCTCTTCTCTCAGTTCCTTCGCTCTCTCATAATAGTTCATATCTTCTCCTCCTTCTTAATAGCATCTTTCTTTCATACTTTACTCTAATTTTTAAATTGTAGAATATATTTAGAATATTTGTGGAACACTTATGGAATATTTATGGAACAATCATAGCCGTATTCAATATATCAGTCAACACTTTTCTATAGCTCCTTGTGATTTTTGCTATAATTTACAATTTTTTGCCTTGAATTATGTGCATTTTTTCAGTAAAATATACGAAGGAAAGGAGAATTTCATGAAAACAAAGATTGTAATTATAACGAGTACATATCTTCATCCTTTTGTTGAAAAAGCTTTTGAAGAATTCAAAGAAGAATGTGATGTCACAATCGCAGATTATACAAATTTTGAACACATCGCAGATATCTATAAAAAATACGAAACCATTGCTGACGGTTTTATGGTCAGTGGTACAACAGCCCTTTCTGCAATCGAACATCATGTAGGAGAATTTAAAAAGCCGGTTGTATCTTTTCACGCAGATATGATTTCCTTTTACCACGCTCTTGTAAAATTTTTTCTTGAGCGACGTGATTTGGATCCAAAGCGCTGTATTTTTGACTTTATGCTTCCGATTATTCAATCACCGGGCAATTATGAACATGCTTCTGTTGATTATCTTATCCATGAACTGGATTTAAATAATCTGGCACTTACGATGGATCAATGGGCAAATAAAAGTACAACCGGCGATTTTTCCATGATTGAAATGAATATTGCATTGAAAATTATCGATCTTTGGAAACAGGATAAAATCGATATGGTATTCTGCTCTTACAGCAGTACAATCCCCTTATTAGAAGAACACGGAGTTCCTTATTATTTTCTTTACCCTGTAAAAGACCAGTTAGAATCTCAGATCAAGGAATTATTGTCCCAGATCAGACTGGAAAAATACCGCGAGAATCTGCCTGCAGCAATCGCAATTGCTGCGCATGAACCGTCTGTTTCTGATAAAACTGACCAAATACTGGAGGACGCTATTCAGAATATCAAGAAAGAGTTTCTGATCGACGCCATTTTGCAGAAAGAATCCAACGTTTACTACATTTATACCACTCACCGTGTAGTTGCCATGATTACCAAAAACTTCGAGGTTGGATATATTATCGCAATGTTGAAAAAAAATTACGACATCGCTGCCGCAGTTGGTTATGGAATCGGGAAAAATATTACAGATGCGAAAAAGCATGCGGAAAATGCCCTGCGGGAATCCTGGAATACAGATGGAAGTTTTGTGATGAACGAGACCAATCAGCTCATCGGACCGCTCGGTTCTTCACAGCTTCCGAGTTTTCCGCAAAATCTTCCGGATAACATCTTTAAAATTGCAGAGAATTGCAAACTCTCTACATTAACGATCCAGAAACTGACCTCCATCATCAAAATGACCGGTTCATACGAACTTACAACAAATGAGCTGGCAGACCATATGGGCGTTACTGTCCGAAATGCAAACCGCATTCTCCGCAATCTGGAAAATGGCGGTGCCGCTACTATTGCCCACACAAGGTCAACTACTTCTAAGGGGCGTCCGGTTAAAGTTTACCGGTTAAAATTATAGTATTTAAGAGATCAGTAAATCACTTATCTCGCCGGAGGCTTTTATATAATAAGAAATGCAATTTTCTATCATATAAAAACAGCGTCACAGAAACGATTTGAATATCATTCCTGTGACGCTGTTTTTTATTATTGAAATTAAATCTCGTATTTTGCTCTATGCAGCTGTCCGATTAGTTGCTTGAGCTGCTTGAATCACTGGAGCTCTTTGAATCGCTGGACTTCTTGGCAACCTGAACGCAGTTCTTTCCAAGCCATTCTTTTACTATATTCTTCAGTGCCGCATCTTTCAGATCCTGCTCTTCAAATGCTTTCTTGAGCGCATCTACATTAGAGCTATATCCATAACTCTTGGCAATTGCTTTCAGCTCTTTATTGTAGTCTTTCTTGCTCATCTTGATGTTCTCTTTGTCTGCAATCGCTTCTGTTACCATGTTCTGCTTCATTGTATCTTTAACAGCAGCTTTTACCTGTTTGTTGAATTCTTCTTCTGTCATACCCATCTGCTGCTCAAGGAACTTGCTATAATCCATGTTGTAAGCTTTTGCATACTGTTTGTACTGGCTGATCCATGCGTTTTCCATCTTCTTCTGTTCTTTCTCGTCATACTTCTTCACTTTTGTATTAGACAGAACTTTCTCCCATGCGCCACTCTCAACAGATTCTGTATATGTATCCTGTGCTTCCTGCTCCAGTTTTTTCTTTACTTCTTTCTTATACTCTGCAACTGTCTTGGATTTACTTGAAACTTTCTTAACAAATGCATCATTCAGTTCCGGTGTCTTGGACTCTGTGATTGCTTTTACCTTAATTGTAAAACTAACTTTCTTACCTGCAAGCTCTTCGGAATAGTTCTTTGGGAATTTTCCATTCCATACGAACTTGTCCCCAACTTTGTGTCCGATGATACTGTCTTCAAATCCCTCGATAAATGTGTTAGATCCGATCTTTAACTTCTGGTTATTTGCAGATCCGTTGTCGAATTTCTTGCCATTCATCTTACCAACGAAGTCGATTGTAACGGTGTCACCTTTCTTAACTGCACGATTCTTGATCGTCTTTGTCTTCGCATTAGACTCCCGGACAGAATCAATGAAACCTGTCACGTCCTTATCCGTTACATCATCAGCTTTGTCTACCTCATCAATTTCCACACCCTTGTATTGTGAAATCTTCAAGTTGTCATTCTCGATTCCTTTACTGCTCTGACATCCTGACAACAGAAGAGATGCCGTCATAATTCCTGTTAATAATACTGCTGCTTTCTTTTTCATAGTTCACCTCGAAAATATATTTACGCATTCGCACATGCGAACCCATAGCCTTATTATGTTATACCACATTCTCCCCCTTATGCCTACCCTTTTCACATTTATTTCACAGAACACGCTATGTTGACGGGCATTATCGTGTCGAATTAAAGCACCGGAGACAACAGCCTGCAGAACTGCTCTTTGAAGCGGATCAAAAGCGTTCTCTGCTCGTAAGATTTCTTTGTCACAAGAGAGCTTTTTGTCATATCATTTTCAAATGCATCTTCCAACTGTTTTGTTGTCCTTGCACTATAGATTACTGCATTTACTTCAAAATTCAGTGCAAAGCTACGGATATCCATATTGGCAGTTCCCATGCAGGTGACAAGGCCGTCGATACACAGGCATTTGCTGTGCAGGAATCCATTGTCATAAGTAAAACATCGCACGCCCGCCTCCACCATCTCACCGATGTAAGAATAAGTCGCCCAGTATACAAATGGGTGATCCGGCTTACACGGGATCATCACGCGCACGTCAATTCCGGATTTTGCTGCGATAATAAGCGCGTCCCGGATATCATCATCTGGTATGAAATACGGCGTCTGTATAAAAATATTTTTTCTTGCCATATGAATCAGGCGCAAATAATTGTTACGGATCTCCTGACTATGCGAGTCCGGTCCGCTGGAAATGATCTGCACCGGATCACGCCCGTTCCGGATATAAGTCGACAGTTCAAACAAATGATCCTCCAGAAAAATATTATCTCTCGCTGCATAATTCCAGTCCAGTGCAAAACGGACTGCAAGCGAAGTGACCGCCGCTCCTTCGATACAAATGTGGGTATCTCTCCAGTATCCGAATTTCTCATCTTTTCCCAGATACTCTCTTCCAATATTAAATCCGCCGACAAAGCCGATTCTTCCATCGATCACTGCAATCTTCCGGTGGTTTCGGTAATTCACACGAAGCTGCAGTTTTCCTAATACTGCCGGAAAAAATTCTGCCACCTGAATGCCGGCTTTTTCCAGACGATCCCAATCGCTGTTCTTCATTCCACGACATCCCATACTGTCAAAAAGGACTCGGATCTCCACACCCTGTCTGGCTTTTCTTAAAAGTACTTCCTCAATTTCCTGCCAGAGTTCATCATTCCTGATGATATAATACTGCAAATGAATATAATTTCTCGCATGATCCATCTCGGATAACAGTGCATCAAATTTCTCCCTTCCGTCTGTATACACACGGATATCGTTATTATCGGTAAGCACCGCCTCCCCTTCGTTCAGATTATAGAGAATCAGGCTCTTAAAACGCTCCAGTTCCGGATCACGGAGCTTCAACTTCCGCCGATAGATCGATTCTTCCTGCCTTCGCACCGCATGTTTGATCTCGCCCTCAATTTCTTTCATCTTGAACATCCGGTCTTTATGGAAATTCTGCCCTAATACAAGGTAGAGAATAAATCCAAGTCCCGGCAGAAAATAAAGCAGCAGAAGCCATGCCCATACGGTCGTCGGATCCCGTCTTTGAAAGAAAATAATCAGAATTGAAAATACGAGATTGATGATAAATAAATGATCCATCAGCCATAAATATGCTTCACTGATCATATGACCTGCCGCAATAAACATTCTAAACACCTCCCCTGTTATGTAAGTTCCCTGCTAAAATCTCAAATCTCTTGCACTTGCGTCAAAAGAATGATACAATGTACTTCGTGAAAAACAGATTTTAGGAGGTTCGCTGTGAGTAAATTAACGATTGTCTTATTAGTGATCTTAGTCGTTTTAATCATTGCATGCATTGCATTATATTTCCTCGGGAAAAAAGCTGAGAAGAAGCAGGCCGAACAGCAGGAACAGTTAGATGCTGTTAAGCAGACCGTATCCATGCTGGTTATTGATAAAGGTCGTATTCGTCTCAAAGATGCAGGTTTCCCGCCGATCGTACTGGAGAACACGCCGAAGTATCTTCGCCGTTCCAAAGTACCGGTTGTTAAAGCAAAGGTTGGACCGAAGGTAATGACTCTGATGTGCGATGCTCAGGTTTATCCTACAATCCCTGTTAAGAAAGAAGTAAAAGCCACAGTCAGTGGTATTTACATTACAGGTGTCAAAGGACTTCGTGGTCCGCTTGAAACACCGGAAAAGAAAAAGGGATTCTTCGCAAGACTGAGAAACAAGTAAAATGAAAATGATTTTATAAAAAGGACAGGCTTTTACCGACCTGTCCTTTTTATTTTGCTTTTACACACATCTTAATCTCACTGTCGGCAACTTTATCGCCATTAATATCCAGCTCATAATTTACCCGGATATTGATCCGGTCGTCGGATTCTTCTACCTTCAGATCCTTTGTATATATGCCAAGGAGAAGCTCACCATACGGAGTCTCATACGGAGTCATATGGATCTTGTCTTTTTCAAATACCATATGTGTGCCTGAAAGACCGCTCTTTAATATCTCAAGCTGATCTTCCCCGGATATCCGTATCTTGTTCTTAATACTTCCCGGCATACCTTCCACAACTTCTTCATATATAATGTAATGCTTATTATTCTTGAGATAATAAGCAGCCGGGGTGATGACTTCGATTGGCTCGTTGTCATCCTCCCGACCGGAAAATTCATCATAATGAAGACCGGAAATTGTTAATAATACATCCTTCGTCATCATTCTTAGCTCATTCTCTTACAGCGCAAGCTGTTTTGCAATGTCATACTGGTACTGCGGAATACTCTTCTGCATTCCAAGTGCTTCATCAATATCGAAATCAATGTACTCACCATGTTTGTAACCAACGACACGGTTTGTCTTTCCTTCCAACAGAAGATCTACTGCTTTTGCACCCATAATAGAAGCATACACTCTGTCTTTACATGTCGGGCTTCCACCACGCTGCATGTGTCCCAGAACAGTTGCTCTTGTCTCCATACCGGTTGCTTCTTCGATTCTCTTCGCCATGTTGATAGAATCTCCGATACCTTCTGCATTGATGATGATATAGTTCTTCTTGCCGCGTTTTCTGCTCTCCTGAATGTCTTTGATGATTGCTGCTTCATCAAAGTCATGCTCTTCCGGCATCAGGATCTTCTCAGCTCCATTGGCAATACCACACCAGAGTGCCAGATATCCGGCATCTCTTCCCATAACCTCGATAATAGAACATCTCTCGTGGGAAGTAGAAGTATCACGTACTTTATCAATTGCTTCCATTGCAGTATTAACTGCTGTATCAAATCCAATCGTATACTCGGTACATGCGATATCCAGGTCAATTGTTCCCGGAAGTCCGATCGTATTGATTCCTAAATTTGCAAGCTTCTGTGCTCCTGCAAAAGAACCGTCTCCACCGATTACAACCAGTCCGTCAATTCCATATTTTTTGCAGATAGCTGCTGCTTTCTGCTGTCCTTCTTCTGTACGCATCTCTTTACAGCGTGCTGTCTGGAGAATTGTTCCTCCACGCTCAATAATGTCTGATACGTCTCTGGCTGACAGGTCAATAATTTCCTCATTCATAAGACCCTGGTAACCTTTTCTGATTCCTCTGACTTTCAGGCCTTTACCTAATGCTGTTCTTACTACCGCACGGATTGCCGCATTCATTCCCGGTGCATCTCCACCACTGGTAAGAACACCAATCGTACGTATTGTTTTGTCTGCCATGATCATCCCTCCATTGTTTATCCTTACTTATTTTAATATAATTTATCCATCCGTGGACCATTTTACATGAATTATCAAATGTTTTCAATGTTTTTTTCGATTACTTTCACGCAGGAGTCGCCAAGATAGTTCATAAGCCTGCTTAATAATCCCGGTTCAACCTGTACATTCCGGTTCCTTCCAAGCCGTTTTACAACACGTTCTTTCTTGCAGTAAATGACAACTTCGTCTCTTCCGTCAGAGCTTCCGATCAAGTCATAGAGCATCTGTTCCTGTGCAAGAAATGTATCTTTGTCTGCATATTGGAGCCACAGTTCTTTGCGTGTCTGAGAAAATGGAACTACCGATTCGCAGATTAATTTACTCGGTGCGTCATCCTCTTCCGATACGCGTCCGCGGATAAATACTTTATTTTCTTCCTGCAGATATTCTTTGTATTTTTCATAATCTCTCGGAAATACGACTACTTCCACTGTTCCGAGCAGATCTTCCAGTGTCAGGATCGCCATCGTTTTATTGGTCTTCGTATACTTAATGGCAAGCGTCGCGATAATTCCTCCGATGATCTCTTTTGCGCCGTCATGCACTTTCGCTGCGCCGGTTTCTTTATCAAGCTGGAAGTCCAGCGTCGTTTTGGAAATACTCTTTCTCCATTTTTCTTCGTATTCTTCCATCGGATGTCCAGTCAGATAGACACCCAGCACTTCTTTTTCGAATGCAAGCCTTGTCTCTTTTTCATATTCTCCGACCTTCGGCAATGGAATATCAAATTCTGCTTTCTGGTCATCGTCCACCATATCAAACAGCGAAAGCTGTCCTGTCATGGAATATTTGCGCTCCTGGTTCACCTGATCCACAATCTGCACATAAATGATCATGAACTGTTTTCTCGTGCCTCCAAGCCCATCAAATGCACCGGATTTGATAAAACTTTCGATCGTACGTTTATTCACTTCTTTTCCGGAAAGGCGCTCGATAAAATCTTTCAGTGTCTTGAATTTTCCGCGTTCATTCCGCTCTCTTACGATTGATTCAATGACCGGACGGCCGATACTCTTGATCGCTGCAAGGCCATAACGGATTTTTCCGTCCTGTACCGAAAAGTTACCGACACCTTCATTGATATCCGGTGGCAGGATCTCGATTCCCATCTGACGACAGCTGTAAATATATTCTGCAACCTTCGGCGGATTATCGATCATAGACGTCATAAGCGCCGCCATGAACTCTACCGGATAATAATATTTTAACCAGGCTGTCTGGTAAGATACAACTGCGTAAGCCGCCGCATGTGACTTGTTAAATGCATATTTGGCGAAATCAATCATCTCATCATAGATCTTATTTGCCGTCTTCTCGTCAATTCCATTTGCGATACAGCCCGGCACACCGCCTTCTTCGTCTCCGTAGACAAATGCCTGCCGTTCTTTCTGCATCACGTCACCCTTTTTTTTGGACATGGCACGGCGCAGAAGGTCGCTTCGTCCCAGTGTAAATCCGGCAAGATCACGTACGATCTGCATAACCTGTTCCTGATATACGATACAGCCGTAAGTCGGCGCAAGGATCGGCTCCAGCTGTGGGCAGTCGTAAGTGATCGCCTCCGGATGGTTCTTTCCTTTAATATACTGTGGAATGAAGTCCATCGGTCCCGGACGGTACAGCGAGATACCAGCAATAATGTCTTCCAGATTCTGTGGTTTCAGTTCCTTCATGAACCCTTTCATACCGCCACTTTCCAACTGAAATATACCATCTGTCTCGCCGCTTCCGATGTAATCCAGTACTTTTTTATCGTTATAATCAATCGCATTGATGTCAATCTCTTTGCCGGAACTCTTTTCTGCCAGGCGCACTGCATCCTGAATAACGGTCAGCGTCCGAAGACCGAGAAAATCCATTTTCAGAAGTCCCAGCTCTTCCAGCGTTGTCATTGTAAACTGTGTGACAACCGAACCATCCGAACCTACCGAAAGCGGCACGTATTCTTCCACTGCTTTCTGACTGATCACGACGCCGGCTGCATGCATGGATGTATGTCTCGGAAGTCCTTCCAGACGCATGGACATATCGATCAGCTCTTTTACCTGCGGATCGTTATCATAAGCTTTTTTGAAATCCGGACTGGACTGTAATGCTTTCCCAAGTGTAATATTCAGTTCTTTCGGAATCATTTTGGCGATTCCATCTACAAATGCATACGGAAGATCCATAACACGCCCTACATCACGGATAACACCGCGCGCCGCCATTGTACCGAACGTTACAATCTGCACCACCCGGTCAGTTCCATATTTCCGCACAACATAATCAATGACTTCCTGTCTTCGTTCAAAGCAGAAGTCCACGTCAATATCCGGCATAGATACACGTTCCGGATTCAAAAAACGCTCAAACAGGAGCTGATACCGTAGCGGATCAATACTCGTAATACCTAGACAGTAGGATACAATACTTCCGGCTGCCGAACCTCGTCCCGGTCCGACACTGATGCCGTGATCTCTTGCATATTTGATAAAATCCCATACAATCAGGAAATAATCTACATAACCCATACGTTTAATAACGCCAAGCTCGTATTCCAGACGTTCACGGATCTTCGGATCACCTCCCGGATACCGTCTTTCCAGTCCTTCATAACATAATTTATTCAGATACTCCCAGGAAGTAAAGCCATCCGGCACATCATATTTCGGCAGTTTCTTCTCACCAAATACAATCTCCACATTGCAGCGGTCCGCAATCTTCTGTGTATTATCGATTGCTTCCTGTGCATATGGAAATAATTTTCGCATCTCTTCTTCGGACTTGATGTAATACTGCCCGCCTTCATAGCGCATACGGTCTTCATCCGCCAGCTTCTTGCCAGTCTGGATACAGAGCAGGATGTCATGTGGCTTCACATCGTCTGCGTAAGTATAGTGGATATCATTCGTTGCCACCAGTTCAATTCCTGTCTCCTGCGACATACGAAGCAGCGACTGGTTTACCAGTTTCTGCTCCTCCATTCCGTGATCCTGCAGTTCCAGAAAGAAATTTCCTTCTCCGAAAATATCTTTGTACCGGCACGCTGCAGCCTTTGCCTCACCATACATTCCCCGGAGAATATTCTTCTGCACTTCTCCTGCAAGGCAAGCACTCAAAGCAATGATTCCCTCATGGTATTGCTCCAATAGTTCCATATCAACACGCGGTTTATAATAGTAGCCTTCTGTAAATCCTCTGGATACGATCTTCATTAAGTTGTAATAACCGGTCTCATTTTCTGCCAGAAGTACGAGATGATAATATCTGTCATCATTATTGCCAACTGCCTCTTTATCAAAACGGGAGCCGGGCGCAACATACACTTCACATCCAAGGATTGGCTTGATCCCTGCTGCCTTTGCCGCACGATAAAAATCGATCACGCCAAACATAACTCCATGATCCGTGATCGCCACACTGTTCATTCCCAGTTCCTTCACTCTGGAAACACATTCTTTGATTTTATTGGAACCATCCAGCAGACTGAACTCCGTATGGACATGCAGATGCGCAAAACTCATAATCTATTCCGACTCCTTTTTATTTTATAATTTATGTATTCTTATATTTCTTCATTTTGTTAAGATACCATACGAATTGTTCCATAAAACCACTCATGTGCCTGCACATCGTGGTTTCAGGCTTTTGCCCCTGGTATCTCGAATATTATACCACATTTCCACCCATGATAGCGTTTTTTGTTATCCCGAACTAAATTTTTCATAGTCATAATCTGCATAACATTAGCGCGCGTTGTAACGTCAGCTTTCTCTGAAGCCTATACACGCAAGAAGGCAGATAGCATATCCTGCTATCTGCCTTCTCATATCTCTTTGCGACCTGATTCTAATTAGTTGTTCATCATGAATTTGATCAGTCTGTCTGTATCTTCCGGCTCATAAGCGATGATCTCAAGCTCCGGGATCTCTCCGCCGGAGAAGATGTTTGCCATAGAAACATACTGAGATAATTTAGATTTCAGGTTTAGTCTGTCTCCTTCTCCTGTTACTAATTCAACTCTTCCTGAACAATCGTCAACTGTCTTAAAAAATGCGTCGATGTCTTTGATATTCTGTACTTTCATTCTATTGCTCTCCTTCCATTATTCACGCTTGATAAGCTCTTTTCTTTTTCTCTTGCCACTAATTATACCTTATTTTTTAAGGATTTCAAGAACCTATTTTTTCGCAAGTTCAATTCCATTCTCCTTAATTTGTATCTTATGCTCTTTAAACAATCTGCCAACTGCTCTTTTGAATGCATTTTTACTAATTCCAAAAGTTTCCTTGATTTTTTCAGGATCAGATTTGTCAGTAAATGGAATACTTCCACCATTTTTTTCTACATAGTCCAGAATCATGACTGCATCATCATCCATCTGCTCAAATGCTTTCTTTCTGACACTTAGATCTAGTTTTCCATCTTCGTGCACTTTTGTTACGCGACACTCGACTTCCATGCCGACTTTCAGATTGCCGTACGCTTCTCTCTTCGGGATCAGCGCAGAATATTTATCATCTACTGCGACAAACGCGCCAAAGTTGTCACTGATCTCGTAAATGCGTCCTTTCACTTCTGCATCTTTCTCGTATGGCGCATCTGTGCGGAGCTTATCATACACTTTCATCGTTGCGCACAGTCTTCCGCTCTTGTCCACATACAGAGCGACTAATACTTTGTCTTTCTTGGAGACTTTCGCTGTCTGCTCGCGGAACGGAAGCAGGAGGTCTTTTTCCAGTCCCCAGTCCAGAAATGCACCGATTCTCGCTGTGTCAGCAACTTCCAGTACCTTCACTTCTCCCATCATCAGCTTTGGTGTGCGGGTGGTTGCAATGATACGGTCGGATGAATCTTTGTATAAGAATACTTCAATCGGATCTCCGACTTCAATACCGGCAGGCACTTCTTTCTTCGGAAGCAGTACCTTCTCATCTTTTGTTCCGAGATATACACCGAAATCTACGATTTTTACTACCATTAAACTTCTTCTTTTTCCTAATTCATTCTGTAAATTCATCTTTTTCTCCTATTAGCTGAATTCAACGGTCGCAAAGATCCGATCCGACTCATCACAAAGCTCCACTACCGTTCTTGTTTCCTCTGCTGCTACTTTCGGCACAATGATATCTCCATACACTGCCGAATTTTTATATTCTACACGAACCTGCCTGATATCCCCGGCATGTTCGATATATTCCATTGCCATCTGTACGTACTGACAGTTATTCACATGTTCGTTCGTATCGATATGATATTTTCGCACTGCAAACGGCTCTTTTTTCACTGCACTCTCCGGAAGTTTTATCTTCCTTGGCTGATAATCCATCTCCAGCGGCTCTCCGCTTCCGTACGGCTCTATTTCCTCCTCAGACGGCCGCACCGGGCGTCCTTTTTTCATATCCATATATGCCCAGACAGAATTAGCATATGCAAGTTTCTTTCCTTCTGCATCTGTCATGCAGAAATTACGATTTCCCAACATGCTTTTAAATTCTGTCGCCCATGTTGCTATATTAATCTCCTGCGCAAGCCGCGGATATTCTTCGATCACGACCTGCCAGTAAGTTAGTATCCAGGCTCTGTTATGTTTCGCAAAATAGTCCACGCCAAGTCCGATACTTTCCGACTGGAATGTACTGCAGTCCTGGAAATAGTTGATAATCCCCGGTAAGGTAATACGGCCGGTATGATCGACCTCGCTGAACCGCACCTTGCTGTCAAATGTATAATGATTATTCTGCTGCACTTGCCACATAGCTCCTTTCCATTGTGATCACCACATGATACCGGTCATTTTTTTCCCGGAGTCTGCGAGCAAACTCTTCTCTTAAGTCATTTTGTTTCTCTTTATCATATTCGTAAGGAATCACCATATCAAAGATCAGGTTCTTATGATCCCTACCTCCTACTACCCTGAAATCATGGATGCTGACACGCTTGTCCATCTCTTTTATAATCTCTTCGGCATCTTTTTTGATCGCCAGCACTTTTTTATCTTCTGTCTCAACCGGATCCATATGGATCACAAGGAAAAGTCCCATCTTCTCCATGGCTTCTCGCTCAATCCGGTCAATGACGGCATGAGATTCTTCAATATCCACATTATTCGGCACTTCCGCATGGATTGATGCCATACTCTTTGCCGGTCCGTAATTATGTACGATCAAATCGTGGCTGCCAACTACACCGTCATATTTTTCCACAAAATTCGTGATCTGTAAATAGACTTTCGGATCTACTGCCTGACCGATCAATGGCTCCAGCGTATCTTTTACGATACCGACACCTGCCCACATAACGACAAGGGATACACCCAGACCTATAAATCCGTCGATATTATACCCGGTCAGCTTTAAAAATACAACAGAAAATATCGTTGCCGATGTCGTAATGACATCGCCGATCGCATCTGCCGACACCGCCATCATCACTTTGGAATCTATCCTTTTTCCCAATTTCTTATTAAAATAGCCCATCCACAACTTGACCGCAACGGACAGGATCAATACGACTACCGAAAATAACTGGAATCGCATTTCCTGTGGATGTCTTATTTTAGAAATGGCATCTTTAAAAAATGTAAATCCGACTTCCAGCACAAGAAATGCGACGACCAGAGCCGCAATATATTCCACTCTTCCATGTCCGAACGGATGCTCTTCATCTGCCGGTCTCTCTGCAATCTTCACTCCAACCAGACTGATGATGGATGAACCTGCATCCGACAGGTTATTAAATGCATCTGCCATAATGGAAATACTGTGCAGGAAAAATCCGATACACCATTTCAGTCCGAATAAAAAAAGATTGCAAAAGATGCCCGTGACACTCGCCAGCACTCCATATGCTGTCCGCACAGACACCTTTTCCACATCTTCATAATTTTCTACAAAATGTCTAATCAGAAACTCTGTCATGACATTTCCTCCTCTATCTGTCTGCCAGCCACCGGTTCAGCTTCTCACCGAAAAAATAGCTTTTTAACCGGAACTTTTCCGGCTTCGTCACCAGTTCATACGCATCTGTATCCAGCATTTCTCTTAAGTTCTCTCTGCCTTTTTCATCCGGTGTCACACAGACCGCCTCTGTAAAACACATGCTTGGATACAACACGCACCACCAGTTATGCCCTGTGGCTTTCCCAAGTCTTATCTCTAATGCCCGGTACCATCCCTTCGGGAAGCAGATATTTCCATAGTATTTCTCCGGGAAATAGACATCTGTCAGCACTGCCTTCGCACGGTAATTTACATCCGCTTTTTTAAGCACCCGGTTTACTTCCTGCTCAAATTCCGGCAAATACTCCCTCACAAGTCGCTCTGCCTCTGCTCTTGATACTTCCTGTTCCATGCTGTCAGCATCTGCAGATGTATCTTTATTTCCATCGCTTTTCAGTAACCGGCTTCTGTATACAAGCACGGCATCCCGGACCTGCCTTTTCACTTTCTGGTCTTCATTGCTGTCGCTGTTCGCCAGAACATGAAATCTCAATACTTCTTTTGCAAGTTTTTCCTGCGTCTTATCAATTGCTCTCTGCGCCCTGATTTCTTCACAGTCACACAACACATAAAATAAAAGACATGCGGCGCAGACGCTCAGTATAACACAGACTGCCTTCTGAATTCTATAAGTTTTTATATTTATATATCTCACCTGTTCTATGTACTCCTTTCTTTTATTGGGAGTCTTCACATTTCACAGGAATTTATACAAATATTTTCAAATCCTTTTAAACTTTTTTTGTGTGAATAACATTGATCACGGTTGCAACCTGATTGTCGATATGTTCGCACATGATGCGGGTTGCTTCTTCTTTATTTCTCTTTGAAATATTATCGATCAGTTCTTCATGCTCTGCGATAAGCTGCGGATATGCTTCTTCTTTTTTCAGATATTCCACCCGGTAACGATACATCTGCTCACGCAGATTGTTAAGCAGCAGAATCAGCTTCTGATTATCTGTTGCCGTATAAATAACATCGTGAAATGCCACATCCGCTTCCGCGATCTTTGTTACATCCTGATCATCCAGTGTATCTTTAAATCGCTCTGCTACCCGTTTCAGTTCCTCGATTTCTTCCTCTGTGATCTTCTCACACGCAAGCTGTACGGATAATTCTTCCAGCGCTTTTCTTACTTCCAGTACATCGCGCAGACTCTTCTCTGTAATGTCTGCAACTTCGGCACCTTTTCGCGGCACCATATTTACCAGACCTTCCAGCTCCAGCTTTCTAAGCGCCTCACGGATCGGTGTACGGCTGACGCCAAGCTTATTTGCGAGCTGGATCTCCATCAGACGCTCGCCCGGTTTCAGCTCTCCGCGCAGAATTGCCTGTCTTAATGTATTAAATACAACATCACGCAGAGGCAGATATTCATTCATTGTCACATTAAATTTCGGTTCTTTCATCTTTTTCTCCTTGCATTGTGTATATTCGTCACATAAACCTGTTTTGTCAGTCTCGCATCCCGGATCGCATCGGCAGCTTTTCTTGCCGTTGCTTTCTCTTCAAAGATTCCAAATACAGTCGGTCCGCTTCCGCTCATCATAGCGTTCAGCGCGCCCTCTTTTATCATCATTTTCTTAATCTGGTCGATCACCGGATAAGCATCCACAGTTACACGCTCCAGTACATTGCCCATGCTGCCTGCAACTTTCTTCAGATCTCCGGCTTTTAATCCTGCTAAAATACCGTCGATATCCGGATGATCTTCGATTTCGTGAGAATCCAGTTTCTCATAGACCATCTTCGTCGATACACTTATTGCCGGTTTTGCAATAAGAACATAGCATTTCGGCATCGGGGATAATGGTGTCAGAATCTCTCCGATTCCTTCTGCCAGCACGGTTCCGCGCATAATACAGTACGGAACATCTGCACCGAGCTTAACACCTCGTTCCATCAGTTCTTTCTGACTCAGGCCAAGTGAAAACATCCGGTTCATTCCAAAAAGAACTGCTGCCGCATTCGAGCTTCCGCCTGCCATGCCTGCTGCCACCGGAATGTGTTTATCCAATTGTATGGAAACACCTTCTTCTATATGAAATTCGTCCATCAGCATCTGTGCAGCCTGATAAGCCAGATTATTCTCATTTACCGGAAGATAATAGAGATTCGTCTCAAGTCTGATCCCCGGTGTCTTACTCTTCTTCATAATAATACGGTCATAGAGATAAACGGTCTGCATAACCATACGCACGTCATGGTAGCCATTCTCCCGTCTTCCCAGCACATCCAGACCAAGATTAATTTTTCCAAGTGCTTTCAGTTCTAATCTGTCCATCTTTTGTTCTCCTTGTACTTTTTACCCTATACCTTGTATCTTGTATACAATTTACCTACAGTATACTTAAACTTTCCTTAAAAATCAATATTTTATCCCCAGATTTCAGTCCATTCTTTTCACAGTCATTCATCTCGAGAATCCTCTCTCCGGTTGTGCCGTAACGCTTTGCGAGATCCCAGAGCGTATCTCCTTCTTTTACAATGTAGCCTACGATTCCCGGCTGTTTTTCCAGTTTTTCTGCATCAAACGGGAGGCAGATCATTTCCTGCGGGCAGCGTATTTTCACTTCTTCTTTCAGGAATCCGTGAAATGCAAGTACTGCTTTTACTTCTACTTCTGCATTTCCAAGCAGTCCGACATTTAACTGTTCGATGCACCACGTCAGATCCACCTGCATCCGATCATTCGTCTCATTACTTTCCAGAAATGCAGTAAACGGAACCATTCCCTGCCATACATCAAACGGGATTTCATCGTCTGATTTGATATAAAGAAACTGGATATGCAATACACCTTCCACTTCGATTCCTTTCTCTGTAATCTGTGTACTCTCCACTTCCACTCTTCCTGTGCTGTGGCAAATCTGTAAAATATCTTCTTTAATCTCCGGAAGTGTCAGCTTCTCTGTCACTTTACATTTGGTATGATTCTGCATCAGTAATTTTTCGCACGGACAATCCTTATATTTGATCTCACACTCACCATCCAGCGCATAGGCATCCTCCAGCACATCCATTTCTACTTCTTCATAGACGATCAGCCGCATATCCAGCGTTGCTTCCACGCCAAGAATTCTTACTTCTCCTTCCTCGTCCATACGCGATTCCACTGCCACATCTGTAAATACCGGATACAATTGGTGATACATGGAATCTTTTGCTCCATAACACGGAATCTTTCCTTCATATGCCACCGTCTGCTCTATCCAGTCCAGCCTTCCATCCGGCGATTCATAAAAACAGAACACAAGCATTTCACCCTGCAGCAGAAGTACTTCCTCCCCAATCCTTGTGTCCAGTTTTCCCGGAGTGACTTCGGTCCACAGTAATGTGCCGATATTTTCTTTTGTCCCGCCAATCTGTACTTCTTCTTTGATCCGGTATGTATCACGCTTCATCGTATGCATTTTCAGAAGTGTCTCCTGTCTCTTCTTTCTGCACAGTCCATCTGCGTATTCGCTGCCTTCTTCCCCCCGTCTTCCTTCTCTGTAAATATCGCTTGTCAGATGTTCTTCTTTCTGCTGTTCCGAACAAACCTGTAATTCTACGAGTGCTTTGATTCCGAGCTTTCTTGAATGGATCACCGTTACGGTAAGTTCCGTCTGTGAACTCTTGATAAACAAACTGCCCTCCGGCACTTTCTCTGCATAAACCAGCTCCTCAAATGGAAATCTTCCTTCCAGAGATGACAGCCGTTTCTCAGAGTCATCCGTCACATAAAGCATGCGAAACTGTATCTTTCCGGTGATCCGTATGTAATTGTCCACAATTTTCTGCTCTTCGATGCGCAATGTACCTTCATTCAGGATCACACGCTGCACATCACTTTTGGCATCCGGCACGTTATAGTCCTGATCCACATAAAACTGATCTACAATCGTTTTTCCCTGGCTGTATCCCCTAAATTCCTGCGTCTCGCATGTCAGAGTTTCATAATCTTTTTGCTCCATTTTGACAACCTCACTTTCCTGTTATTTGCTGTTGCACCATAAAAATATCCATCATATATTTATGATACCCACGGATTGTTCCGTGCTGCGCACTCTCACAATCCTCCCCCATCATTCAAATACCACCATCTTCCCGCCTGCTTTCATTTTCACCACGCAGTACGGATAGGTCTCCTTCTTTTTTCTTACGGTTCCTCTTTTCGGACCGACAAGCTCTGTCTGAAAGAAAATTGTATTGGAAGTTTCTTCTATTTTTACAACCTTCACCCGGTAACCGTCCTGCTTTTTTCTTCCATACCCGCAGAACAGATACAGACTGCCCTGATCTTCGTATGTCAGGGTAAATGGTTCCTGTTTCTTTTCTTCAATCCATTTCTTACATTCTTCCGGTATTTCCTCTCTCCGGACATTTTCATATACGGCTTTTCTTTTCTGCGTGTCATCCACTTTCCGGATCGAACAGCCACACAATATCCACAAACAGAGAACAAGTCCTGCACACAACAACCACTTCCGCATACACTCACCCTGCAATTTCTCTTTAATATCATACACAGTGAACCTATGAAAAATACCAATTTTAGTGTATACTTATAAAAGTGTTGCCATAAAAATGTGCTTTTGTACATTCACACAAACAGCTGAATTTTATTGAAACAGACTAAGGAGTACTTAATTATGAAACAATACAGACGACAGGCGGGTGTTCTTCTGCATCCGACATCACTTCCTTCTCCATATGGGATCGGAGATCTTGGACATACGGCATACCGTTTTGTTGATTTTCTGGAAGCCGCCGGACAGAAACTCTGGCAAATCCTTCCACTGACACATACAGGTTTCGGAGATTCTCCGTATCAGAGTTTCTCTGCCTTCGCCGGGCAGCCACTTCTTATAAGCCCGGATCATTTGAAAGAGCTGGGACTTTTATTCGACCATGAACTGAAAGATGCACCTGCCGGAGACAGCGCACAGGTAGACTACGGAACGGTCATTCCGTGGAAACACAGCATTTTCCGCCTTGCATACAACCGTTTTTACGAAAGAGACGGAGGCGATCCGCTAAAGCAGGATTTCGCACGCTTCTGTCAGGAGGAAGCTTTCTGGCTGGAGGATTACGCGCTTTTCCTCGCCTGCAAAGACGCCAATGACGGAAGGAGCTGGCTGGACTGGCCGGATATGTACCGCAGCCCATCCCCGGAATACAAAGAGGAATTAAAACAGCTTTTGCAGAAAGAAGCCGGATATTACAAATTTCTGCAGTTTATCTTCTTCACAGAATGGGGCAGACTGAAAGCATATGCAAATGAGAAAGGCATCCAGATCATCGGCGATATCCCGATCTTCGTATCCATGGACAGTGCAGATGTCTGGGCAAATAAAGAACTATTCTACCTGGACGAGAAAGGGTATCCGCTCTCTGTTGCGGGAGTTCCGCCGGATTATTTTTCTGCAGCCGGGCAGCTCTGGGGCAATCCGCTCTATGCATGGGATGCACATAAGAACAGCGATTTCTCCTGGTGGATCTCGCGTATCCGCACACAGCTTAAGAATCTGGACATCCTGCGTATCGACCATTTCCGTGGCTTTGACGCATGCTGGTCTGTCCCTTACGGCGAACCGACTGCCGTCAACGGACACTGGGCGAAGGTGCCGGGCTGGGATCTCTTTGGTGCGATCTCCCAGGCACTCGGCGACGATCTGCCGATCATTGCAGAAGATCTCGGTATCATTACGGATGAGGTAAATGCGCTTCGTGAACATTTCGGATTCCCGGGCATGAAAGTTCTGCAGTTTGCTTTTGATTCTACCGATGAAAATGCATACCTGCCGCACCGTTTTGAATCTCCGGTCTGCGTCTGCTACACCGGAACACACGACAATGCTACAACACTTTCCTGGTACGAGACATTACCGGAACATTGCCGCAAAAAAGTCTGTGCTTACACCGGAACAACCGATGAGAAGAATATCGGTTATGGGCTGATAAAGGCAGCGCTTTCCAGCATTGCCACTTATGCGATTTATCCGCTGCAGGATCTTTTATTCTGCGGAGATGAAGGACGCATGAATACGCCAGGAAAAGCCGCCGGCAACTGGAGCTGGCGTTTCCGTGCACAAGATCTGAAACCGGAATACGCAGATACCCTTCGTGAACTTACCTTATTATATGGACGCTTTGATTAAGCGCCCCAGGCAAAGAAAGGATATACAAATGTTTAGATTTATTTTGGTAGTCATTACTTTATTTTTATATCTGATCCTCGGAATCCCGGTACTGGGTATCGAATGGATCATCAGCAAATTTAATCAGGAAGCTGCCGATTATCAATGTCTGCGCATGGTGCAGGCTGCATTCCGATTTATGCTTAAGATTGCAGGAACTGAGATCACTGTAATCGGCGAAGAAAGGATCCCGGATGAGCCGGTACTTTTCATTGGCAATCACAGAAGTTATTTTGACATTCTTCTGACTTACTCCCGATGCAAACGCCGCACCGGATACATTGCCAAAAAGGAAATGATGAGCTATCCTCTGCTCCGCACATGGATGAAGCGCCTTTATTGCCTCTTCCTTGACCGTGACAACCCGAAAGAGGGACTAAAGACCATCCTCAAAGCAATTGAATACGTAAAAAGCGGAATCTCCATCTGCATTTTCCCGGAAGGTACGAGAAATACCGGCGAAGAATTAAGTGTTCTTCCATTCCACAGCGGCTCTTTTAAAATTGCTGAGAAAAGTGGTTGTCCAATCATACCGATCAGCATGAATAACACAATCTCGATTTTCGAGAAACAGTTCCCGCGCATTAAGAAGACCCACGTCATCATCGAATATGGCAAGCCGATCTATGCAAAAGATCTGGACCGTGAACAGAAAAAACAGCTCTCACAGAACTGTCAGAAGATTATTAAAGATACCATTAAGAAGAACCAGGCATTACTCTAATGCCTGGCCAGACTGTAGACAAACTTGGTGTTGGGTGTTATGCCCAGCACCATTTTTCTTTTA
>OLPB01000246.1_pt1 | contig 35304 bp, 27 predicted proteins | sample 1672001 | NCBI WGS metagenome assembly OLPB01 (sample SAMEA3136635, study PRJEB25190) | human gut metagenome | biome: human gut; feature: human-associated habitat; material: faeces | place: Austria | collected 2013 | reverse complement strand
TTTAAGTATATCAGATTCATTAAGATCTGTCCGAAAAAGTGTCTTAATTTATGAGACCATTATAGTTTGAAATTGCCATGAATTAAGTTACGAAAGAAAGTACGGAGATATTCTCCGTAATACAGGAGAGAGGTAAAATGCTGAGATGATCCGTCTTGCCCAGAACGTCCCCAGATGAGAGATAAATGATTTGCAAAAGATGGGTGAAGAACAATCGTGCATAAGATTGTAAATAAAATAGTGTATATAAGAAATAGATATTTTTTCTTTATTGTTTGCATAAATAATTACTCCTTGTATTCAAAATATCTGAACAAAAACTATTGAATGCTTTTGCTCAGATATTGATTGAAATATAAATAACTTGTTGTAACCTAGTAGTTTATTGGATATTACTTTTTTTATAAATGTGCGATTTTCTGTTTCTTAAAATAAAGCCAATTAAAATAATCAAACTGATTAAAGAGGTACAAGCACCTGCCTTGAGACCAGGGGTCGTATAATCGAGTTTAATATGATGTTTTCCAGCGTTTAAAGAAACTCCACATAACATACCATTAACTTTTAAGAGTTTTACTGGTTTTCCATTATCAGTTGCCTTCCATCCTTTGTTATAAGAAATAGGAATACAAAGAATACGGTTATCTTTTGTAGTGATATCTCCCGAAAAATGATTTGCACCATCGTAAGAAATATTGGTTAAATGAGGTGCATTCTTCAGAGCATTTAAGTTCGCATTTTGTTGTTTATCGTTAATATTTACAACAGAAATTTTACCAATAGTGTATTCATTAGGCCTTTTTAAAGTGAATGTTACAGTTGCATCTTTTGATCTATCAATATTGGAAGTATCGATATCAATAAGATAACTTCTTTTACCAGTGTCATAAATAGATCCAGCTTCAGGATTATATAGAGTTAATTTATGCCCTGCAATGTTGACAGAGAATCTCGAATTATTTTTTCCATCATATAAAATGTGATTGCGTCCAGTATTATATGGTGTTAGGCGGACATCTTGAAGATAAAGATAACAATGAGCACTGATATAATTTTTAGGAATCTTAATTGTGACATTTTTCTGTTTCTGTTTTTTCTTATGGAAAACATAATTTGTACCAACATCTTTGGTTATCGTATTGTCAGAGTAAACAGTTTTTTTTGCAGAAACAGATACATTGTCATCAATAACAGCACTTTGAAGCATTGCCTGTTCTTTTTGTCCAGCATTTAATTTTTGGTATTCACTTTCTGTGATATAGGAGTTATAACTATAGCCAAAAGGAAGTATGTTCTTATTTTCATAAAGTTTACTTCGATCGTTTTCATTAATAAGTTGATATCCACTTGGTATTTTTTTATGACTTTGTTTATTGGTAATAATGTATTTTACCCCATACAGATTCATAAGATTTTCACGAAGGTCAAGCTTTTTAAATTTAAATTTATATTGATATTGAGTCAATCCAAGATCCATCAAAGTATTAGAAACATTTTTATCGGTTACACTTAAATAATTTGTTGTGTTTGGTATATGATCAACTAATCCCCAGTTTGGAATCTTGGAATTGATTGATTCTATACGATCTAGTTTATTGTTTTTGATATCCGCTTCTTTTAAAATATTCGTTTCCTTTTCACATAATGTTTTGTAAGCTTTTCCATTTGTAACATATTTTACTGTGACTTGACTTAATTTTAAAGAATAATGCGCAAAAGCTGAGACACAGATAGAAAAACATACTACACCATACATAAGAAAATGTTTTAGATTGAATTTTGATAAAAATGGAAAAATATTAATTAAAAGTAACACTAAAGCTGTTAAAATCAATACAATAATCGCTAGCTTAATATCGAGCATACCATCAGACATTAGTTTATAGAGCAGACAGTAGAAGATAATACCAACAGCAATTCCTAATTTTTGGAGTAATGTTAGATTAAGAAGATCTTCATATACCTCTGTTACAGTACATGCTACTACAAGTGCCAGTACGAAATTCCAACGATTCGTAGGATAAGTAAATGCATGCATTACATAACCAAAGATTGGAAATAAAATAATAATTATAGAAACAATAATAGAAGCTTTATATGCAAAGCGTTCTTTGGATTTTTTTAAAAATAATGCAATAATAGCGAGGTAAGCTAATGCAACATAGTTTAATGAGGTAGCACGTGTAAGAGGGTGATAGCCAATAGATTGCTGTATAACGCCTATGTAATAAGCTTTTTGGTATAAAAAGATATTAAAATAGTTAACAGTGGATGCACTTCTGGCGTTGTTAGAAAATCCTATTAATACAGGTAAAAGAATAATCATTGAAATACCAAGACCAAGAATATACCATCCTGCAAAACGTCCAATGGTTTTAAAAAAACCAGATTCTTTATATACAGGGAAGCGAATTAGTGCATAAATAACAGCTGCTATGGTGAGCATATAAAAGAAATAGAAATTACTCATAGCAGAAACAGCTATCATAATAGTAAATAAATATGGTTTTTCCTTTCGATAAATCTTCTCGACTGCCATGATCAGTAGTGGAAGATAGATCATTGGGTTTAAGAAGAAAGGATGGCGGATTCCATAAATAAGAAAAAATCCAGAAAATACATAAATCAGACTTCCAATGATGATACCATGGGAATTTTTCTTTAGATAACATCCAAAGATGATAAAAGATATTCCAGCAAGATAAGCACGGAAGATAATCATAAAATTATATAAATATTCAGCATTAGATTTGTTTGCAAATGCATAAACAAGATTTAATGGGTCTCCGATCGCATAATAGTTTAAGGATGAAATAATGTCGGAACCATATCCAATGCTTGTATCCCACATAGGCAGACTAAAATTTCCATGAATCAGATTTGAAAAGAAATTCCTGATATATTCACCATAATATGTTAATGCTGCATAATGTTGAGAAATACCATCTTGACCAGAAAGTCCCCAAATAAGTGAAAGGTGATTAACATAAAATGGATAAAAAACAACTATACATAAAATTGTAAACAAAATTGTATATGTAATAAATATATATTTTTTTGTAGTTACTTTCATAAATTACTCCTCTTCTAAAGAATCTGAATAAGCATCATTTACTTGCCTTGCTCAGATCCGGATTTAAATACAAATAATTTGCTGATAAAATAATTGACGATCACAACAATGACCTGTGTTTCAATTTTTGCGACCATCTTTGGCTGCCCAAGCAGTTCTACGCAAAATGGTACACCGCCAACTTCAACGACCATTGTCACAAGACGTCCAAGAACAAATTTGATAAATTCCTGTACAGTATCGCTGAAAGTTTTAGACTTTGATTGAAAAACATAAAGTTTATTTACCACAAATGCAAAACAGATTGCGATCGCAACAGAAAAGAAATTACTAATCTTATAATCAATTCCCAGTGGACCTTCGAGAATTCCAAAAACAACAATGTTAACAAGTGTTGTCAGTCCACCGAAAAATAAATAACGTATTCTTGAATCATAATATAATTTTTTGATTAAATTTAACAACAGATACTCCTCCTTATAAAAGTTATACATGTCTTACATCTTAAGATATTTTTCATTAATTTTCAACTAAAATATGATATACTAAAACTGACTATAAAGCAATAAGATAAAGGGTAGAGGGAACAGAAAATGAGAGAAAAAGAAAGAAAATATTGTTATGGAATGTATACACTGCTGTTTTTAATGATGAGTATGGCAGCATTCCTTCCTTTTTTTATGCAAGGAAAGAGCTTTGTGTGGGGTGCAGGAGTAGAAGATGGATTGAGCCAGCATTTTTCAGCATTGGCGTATTATGGAGAATTACTCCGTGAATTCGTTAAGAATCTGATCGCAGGACATCCAAAACTTACGATGTGGAATATGAGTCTTGGTTATGGTGCAGATGTCATTGCAACACTGAATTATTATGCGATCGGAGATCCATTAAATCTTCTATATGGATTTATACCAGTAAAATACACAGAGATCATGTACAACTTTATGATACTGTTTCGAATGTATCTGGCAGGAATCGCATTTATTTTGTATGCAAGAAAGATGAGGAAGAGAACGTATGGAACAGTGATCGGGGCATTAGTGTACGTCTTTTGCGGATTTTGTTTCCGTCTGGGACTTAGACATCCGTTTTTCTTAAATCCAATGATCTATTTTCCATTGCTTTGTCTTGGAATTGAGAAGATCTACCAGAAGCAGAAACCATATTTATTTATCGTCATGATCTGTGTGTCAGCGATCAGTAATTATTACTTCTTTTATATGCTTACGATCTTTTCAGTGATCTATGCATGGATCAGATTTTACAAATATACAGAGAAGGACAGAATTAAGAACTTTTTCTTAACGATTCTTAAATTTGGCGGGTATTACGTTCTTGGGATCTGTATGGCGGCAGTGATATTGATTCCGTCAGTGATTGGATTCCTTGGCAATGGAAGATATGGAAGCGGTACAGACTGGAGAACACTATTAATTTATCCAGGAAAATATTACCTGATGTTTCTTGAAAACTTTGTTGGTTATGGAAATGTTGGAAGCAATACTAATACAGGATACCTTCCGATTGTAGGAATCGTAGTGTTGTTTACTTTATTTTCAAAAAGAATGAAACATAAGAAATACTGTCTTGCATTTCTTGGAAGTGTGGTTGCATTGATCTTCCCAATCTTTGGATATGTATTTAATGGTTTGTCTTATGCAAATAACCGATGGGCATTTGTCTTAAGTTTTATCGTGGCACTTTTGACAGCAGAGATGTATCCACGACTTTTTATCATGACAAAGAGACAGAAGATCGGGATTGGAGCAGGCATTGGTTTGTATATCATCTTATGTATGGTGATCAGTGTATCAGGTGGAAAAATGCTTAAGAATCCAGGAATTATGGCAGCATGCATTATGATGGTTGTATTTTACGCAGCATTTCTCATCTTTCAGAAGATGGAATACGACAGCAGGACAAGAAGTGCAAGGATCGTGACAGTTGTTTTGCTTCTGATCTCAGTAGGAATTCATGGCTATTACCGTTTTAATACAGACCAGTATGCGTATGCAAATGAATTTCTAAATCAGGGAACAGCATTGAAGGAATTAAGAACAGAGAATATTACGATGCTTAAAAATGTCAAAGATTCATCTTTGTACAGGGTTCATGCAGAGGGATACCGCTATAAGAACTACGGATTGATCAATGATCTTAATACGATCAGTGGTTATTATAGCATCACACCGAAATGTGTAACAGATACGGTGAATAGTTATGAGACACTTGGAATGCAGTATGCAGATAAATATAAGGGGTTAGATCAGAGAATTGGGTTATTGTCACTATCAGGTGTAAAATATATGACAATACCAAAAGAAAAGAAGATAGGAAAAGATCAGATTACCGCAGCTGATGTCCCATATGGAATGAAAAAAGTAAAGCAAAATGGTGATATTACATTATATAAGAATCCTTATGCATTGCCATTTGGATATGGCTACGATTCATACATCACACAAGAACAATACGAAAAGCTCAATGGTGTTGAAAGAGAACAGGCAATGTTAAATGGGGTTGTACTGAATGAAAAAACGCAGAAGAATACATTAAATCATATAAAGAATGCAAAAGATAAAAATATCTCTGTGACAACGATTTCAGATAATGACATCTCATCTTCAAAAGGGAAAAAATATTGTAAGATTACGGTACCAGTGGAGAAAGATAAGGAAACATACTTATATTTTAAGAATCTTGAATATAAAGGAAAGATTAAAGTTAATAATAAGTTCTTGTTGGAAGGGAAGAAAGGAACAAGCAGTATTCTTGTCAGTGACAATGATGTGCAGCAAAAGATTCACATTCAGAATCCGACAAATCCATATTACTTTGGAAGAAAAGACTATATGGTAAAATTAAATCATCATACAAGCAAATCCAAAGAAACTGTAAGGTTAGATTTTCAAGTGCCGGGTAATTATGAGTATGATGATATTACATTGATCACAGTTAAGAAGCAGAATACTTTTCATAAACTGGAGAACTTAAAGAAATATCCACTTAAAAATATTGAATATAAAGAGAATGCTTTTAAAGGAAACTTCAAGACAGATAAAGAAAGAATGCTTTGCATTACAATACCATATTCTGACGGATGGAGCGCAAAGGTTGATGGACAGAATGTCAAAATCTACAAAGCAAATGGGATGTTTATGGGGATTTTAATGACACCAGGAGAACATAAAATAGAGTTGAATTATATGACACCGGGATTAAAAATGGGAGTCGTCTTAAGCCTTGCAGGTTGGATAGCACTGGCAATCCTCGCTTTACTGCGCAAGAAATATATAATAAAATAAGAAGCAGTTATCATAGTAAAAGAGAAAATATCATAGTAAAACAGAAAGGGAACAGAAACAAATGAAACAATATGACTATCTGATCGTAGGAGCTGGATTATACGGAGCCGTATTTGCACAGCAGGCAGTAAAAAACGGCAAGAAAGTTTTAGTGATCGACAAACGTCCAAACATTGCAGGAAATGTATACACAGAAGATATAGAGAAGATCCATGTACACAAATACGGAGCACATATCTTCCATACGAATAATAAGAAAGTATGGAATTATATTACACAGTTTGCAGAATTCAATCGATTTACAAACTCACCAGTAGCTAATTACAAAGGAGAATTATATTCTCTTCCATTTAATATGTACACATTCAATAAGATGTGGGGCGTTATAACACCAGAAGAAGCACAGGCAAAGATTGAAGAACAGAAAAAAGAAGCAGGGATCATAGAACCAAAGAACTTAGAAGAACAGGCGATCAGTCTCGTTGGAACAGATATCTATGAGAAGCTGATCAAAGGATACACACAGAAACAATGGGGAAGACCATGTAGTGAACTTCCATCCTTTATCATTAAGAGACTTCCAGTCAGACTGACATTTGACAATAACTATTTTAATGCATTATATCAGGGAATCCCAGTTGGAGGATATACAAAGATGGTAGCTAATATGCTTGGGGATGTGGAAGTACGATTGGATACAGATTATTTCGAACATAAAGAAGAATTGGATGCACTGGCAGATAAAGTTGTATACACAGGAGCAGTGGATGCATACTTTGATTACAAACTAGGAGAGTTAGAATACAGATCTGTAAGATTTGAGACAGAAGTCTTAGATAAACCAAACTTCCAGGGAAATGCAGCAGTCAACTACACAGATGCAGAAACTCCATGGACAAGAATCATTGAACATAAATGGTTTGAGTTTGGAAAAGATGATGAAGGAAATGATATTCCTAAGACAGTTATCAGTCGTGAATACAGTTCAGAATGGAAACCAGGAGATGAACCATATTATCCAGTAAACGATGAGAAGAATGGAAAGCTGTATGAAGAGTACAAGAAGCTTGCAGAGCAGGAAGAGAATGTAATCTTTGGTGGAAGATTAGGTGAATATAAATATTATGATATGGATGCAGTAATTGCTGCGGCACTTGAGATGTGTGAGAAGGAATTATAAAATTAAGAAAAGAGGAATCATAAATTGAGTACATTTATACCAGCAGACATACTAATGCCACAAGTAGATTCTATGAAGAAATGGGCAGTCATCGCCTGCGACCAGTTTTCATCACAGCCAGAATACTGGAAAGAAGTGGAAGACTATGTAAAAGAAGCACCATCCACATTATATCTGATGCTTCCAGAAGTAAAACTTGGCAGTAAAGATGAAGATGAGAAAATTCGTAAGATTCAATCCACAATGAAGAACTATGTAGACAATCATTTGTTGAAAACCTACGAACAATCTTTCATATATGTGGAAAGAACATTACAGAATGGCAAGATACGAAGAGGAATCGTAGGTGCGATCGACCTGGAAGAATACAGCTACACACCAGAAGATGAAGCAAAGATCCGTTCTACAGAGAAAACAGTTATGGAGAGAATTCCGCCAAGAATGAAGATCAGATATCAGGCACCGATTGAACTGCCACATGTGATCTTACTTTGTGATGACTGGAAGAATGAATTATTAGAGTATATTACACAGAATAAAGGCAACCTGTCAAAGCTATATGAATTTGATCTGATGCAGAAAGGTGGACATATTGCAGGATGGCTGGTAGATGGAGAGATAAAAGAACAATTCATAGAGAAGCTACAGCAATATGAACAGATGATGGCTGATAAATACAAGGATTTAAGTGAACATCCAATGTATTATGCAGTAGGAGATGGGAATCACTCTCTGGCAACAGCGAAAGCATGTTATGAGAAATTAAAGAAAAATCATCAATGGAAACATGTAGAGAATCATCTGGCTAGATATGCACTCGTAGAACTTGAAAATCTTCACGATGATTCACAGCAGTTTGAACCAATTCACAGGGTTATCACAGGAACGGATGTACAAGAATTAATAGAAGCAATGAAAGAACAGTGTTGCGGTGAAAATGGACAGGAAATCAGATGTTATTATGGAAATAAAGAAGAAGTATTACATTTGAATCTCCATGAACATCAATTAGCAGTGGATAAAGTTCAGATATTTCTTGATGAATACTTAAAAGAAAATTCAGGAGTTATTGATTATATTCACGGAGAAGACGTATTAAGGAAACTTGCAAGTCAGGAAAATGCGGTAGGAATTGAATTACCAGCAATGGAGAAAGATCAGTTATTCCCAAGCGTAATGACAGATGGAACGCTGCCAAGAAAAACATTTTCCATGGGACATGCAAGTGAGAAAAGATATTACATAGAAGGAAGAGCAATTAAATAGGAAGAGTGCACAGTAATAAAAGCTTTTGTATCACTAAAAACTGTGATATGATAAAAGATAGAGTAAATAAACCAAACAGAGAAAAATGGAGGAACGAACATGGCTATTTTAGTAGCAGGTGGTGCTGGATATATCGGCAGCCATACATGTGTAGAACTGTTAAAAGAAGGATATGAAGTTGTAGTAGTAGATAATTTATATAACTCAAGTGAAGAAGCATTAAAGAGAGTAGAACAGATTACAGGAAAGACTGTGAAATTCTATGAAGCTGATATTCTTGACAGAGAAGCTTTAAATAAGATCTTTGATGCAGAGGATATTGATTCAGTTATCAACTTCGCAGGTTTAAAAGCTGTTGGTGAATCAGTACAGAAACCATTAGAATATTATCATAACAATATCACAGGAACATTAATCTTATGTGATGTCATGAGAAATCATGGAGTAAAGAATATTATCTTTAGTTCATCTGCAACAGTCTATGGAGATCCAGCATTTATTCCAATTACAGAGGAATGCCCAAAAGGACAGATCACAAACCCTTATGGACAGACAAAAGGAATGTTAGAGCAGATCTTAACAGATTTCCATGTAGCAGACCCAGAATGGAATGTTGTATTACTTCGTTACTTTAATCCAATCGGAGCACATGAAAGTGGACTGATCGGAGAAGATCCAAAAGGAATTCCAAACAACCTTGTACCATATATCGCACAGGTAGCAGTTGGAAAACTTGAGAAATTAGGAGTATTCGGTGACGATTACGATACACCAGATGGAACAGGAGTTCGTGACTATATTCATGTAGTGGATCTTGCAAAAGGACATGTTAAAGCATTAAAGAAATTTGAGCAGGAACCACAGGTAAGTATCTACAATCTTGGAACAGGAATCGGATACAGTGTATTAGATGTATTACATGCATATGAAGAAGCATGTGGAAAGAAACTTCCATATGAGATCAAACCAAGAAGAGCTGGAGACATCGCAACATGTTACTGTGATGCAACAAAAGCCAAAGAAGAACTTGGATGGGTAGCTGAAAAAGGAATCAAAGAAATGTGTGCTGATTCTTGGAAATGGCAGTCTATGAATCCAGATGGATATCGCACTGAAAAATAATATATTATATTGTAAGTTTGGAAGGGACATTTTTCGAAATGTCCCTTTTTAGGTGGTTTTAAATCATTAACAAATGTGTTAAAATAAAAAGAAGTTATATATATAAGAGGAGTTATTTGGATGATACAAACGAAATTAGAACATGTAAAAAAAGTATATAATCATGTAAAATCAAATAGAAATAAAAGCGAATATTCAAAAAGAAGATGTGATTATGCAGAGTATTATAAAAAATGTAAAGTAAAGAATATTGTTTTATATGAAGCATTTGCAGCAAGAGGAATGCTTTGTAGTCCATATGCGTTATTTAAAGAATTTATGAACAGAAGTGATTTTGATAAATATGAGCATGTATGGGCAATTTACGATATGGAAGATAATGAATATATTATTAATAAATATAAGAATGTTTCCAATGTTCGTTTTGTAGAATTTAATTCAAATGAGTATTTAAAAGCATTAGCAGAAGCAAAATATATTATTAATAATAGTACATTCCCTGGTTTTGTGACAAAAAAAGATGAGCAAATTTATATTAATACATGGCATGGAATACCACTTAAAACATTGGGATACGATCTCCCAGATGCTAATATAGCAGTAGCTAATACAATGAGGAATTTTCTATCAGCAGATTATCTTATTTCACCAAATAAATTCCATTCAGATATCTACTTAAAGGCATACAAATTAGATGGATTATACGAAGGTACTATTATCGAAGAGGGACAGCCAAGAAGTGATATGATTTATCATGCGGATCGTGATGAAGTGATAGATCAGTTGAAACATGAGGGGGTTACAATTGATCCAAATAAGAAGATTATCATGTATGCTCCAACATGGAAAGGAAGCGATTTTGGGAAACCTGAGTTAGGTTTAAATGCATATTTTGAGTTTCTTGACAAAGTTAAAAGTCGTATTGATACAGAGAAATATCAGGTTTTTGTGAAACCGCATCAACAGGTGTATCGATTTATTAAGGATGATCCAAGTTTAAGTGGTGATTTTATACCTGCGACAATTGATACTAATTCACTTTTATCAATTGTTGATATTCTTGTATCAGATTATTCAAGTATTTATTTTGACTTTTTAGATACAGGTCGTCCGATATTATTCTATATTCCGGATTTGGAAATGTATAAAGGATATAGAGGTGTGTACTTCCCATTAGAGGAATTACCAGGTCCAACAACAAAAGAATTAGATGATGTTGTAGGTTGGATTAATAACATTGGAGATGTACAGAAGGAATATCAAGAAATTTATAATAAAAATGTTGAATGGGCATGTCCAAGAGATGATGGAAATGTATCAAAAAAAGTATGGGAAATTATTCTTGATGGAAAAGAAGGATACAATTTAAGAAAAGCAGATACTAAGAAAAAGAAAAGAGTTTTATTATTCCGTGGTACGATGTCAGAAAATGGAATTACACATTCATTTATGAGTTTATTAAATAACTTTGACTATGATAAATATGATGTAACTGCGTATGTAAGTGCAGGTGCAAATGACACAGCTGCAAAAAACAGAGTTCTTGAATTAAACAAAAATGTTCGTACATTAAAAAGAGTAGGAACATGGAATGCTGATTTTAAAGAAGACTTTATGAAAGAAGTATTCTTTGAAACGGGAATAAAAAATGATTTCTTTATGAAACAATTTCCGCATGATATGTTTGACAGAGAGTTTAGAAGATGTTTTGGACAGACACATTTTGATTATGTAATTGATTTTTCAGGTTACTCTCCGTTTTTTAGCATGCTTTTACTGCATGCGGAAGGTGCTAAAAAACTTATTTGGCAGCATAATGATCTGAAAGCAGATAGAGAAAAGGTCGTCAATGGTAAACAGCCACATATTATCAAATTGAGAACTGTTTTCTCATTATATCCATATTTTGATAAAATTGTTTCATGCAGCAAAACAGTTATGGAGGTTAATAAAAAGAATCTTCAGACGCCAAAAACAAAAGATAAATTTTTCTATGCAGCGAATACATTAAACTTTGACCGAATTCAGGCATGCTTAAAAGAAGATATTGAACTTAAAATGAATGGAAAAGTATATCTGGTTAAAACTGAGCAGGATGAATCAGAAAGTACGAAGAAATTAGAATTAATGGAAGCACCAAGAGAGAATTATATTAATTTTGTTACAATTGGAAGAATGTCTACTGAAAAAAATCATCTAGCATTGATTAAAGCATTTGCAAAATTAAGCAAGGAGTATCCACAGGCAAGATTACATATCATTGGGGATGGAACATTAAAACAGCAAATAGAGAAAGAGATATTTGATCAAAACCTGACAGGAAAGGTGATTCTTACAGGAAATATAAGCAATCCATTTGCTTATATGAAGAGATGTCAATGTTTTATTCTTCCATCATTACATGAAGGTCAGCCGATTGTGCTTTTAGAAGCAAGAACATTACAGATGCCATTAATTATTGGAAAGTTTTCTTCTGTAAGTGATAGTGTCATGGAAAATGGACAGTTACTGATTGATACAGATGAAGAGTCAATTTATCAGGGAATGAAAGAATTTATGTTAGGAAATGTACCATCATATAGTTTCAGCCCAGAACGATATAATGAAGAAGCTTACGGTGACTTTGAAAAATTGCTGGATTAGGATAGGAGAAATTATAATGATTGAAAATCAAACAGATAAATATCAAGATGCGTATCAGAAAGCTTTGAGTAATATTCAAGATCCAACAGATGTGCAGAAAAAGGCATTAGAATATGGCGAAGAATTAGAAAAAACAATTAAAAATATTATTTTATTTAATATTGAAACTACGAATAATAAGCATGCAATGATGAATTGTTATATAAAAGCATGTTGTGATAAACAGGAATTTGCCGATTATAAATTTGTTGTAGGGGTTAAAACATTAGAAGAAAAAGAGTTTTTAAAAGGCAAATTTAGTAATGTAGACATTGTTTCTCAAAAAGAATTAGGATATAAAGAAGCTGCAGCAACTTCGAAAATAATTATTTCGAATAAAAGAATGCCTTATTATTTCATGGCAAGAAAAGAACAGATTTATGTTAGATTATTTGAAGATAGTTTTTATGAAGATATTCAGGAATATTCTACAAAAGAGAATATTGATCAGAGGAGAATGGTAACTAGGGATTTATTAAATGCAAGTTATATTTTTTCTAGAGATAGCAAGATGACGGAAGAATATTTGAAAGAAAATTATCAGTTAAGATCAATATATTCTGGTGAAATTATTGAGATGGATAAAGTAGATCCTGAAAAATTCAGCCAGATATTAGAACAGATTTGTAAAAATGAAAAAATAGAAAATACTGTCACATGCAAAGATGAAAAAAAGAAGATATTGATTTATGCTGACTACAGAGGAGCAAAATGGTGGCATCCAATGTTAAAAAGAATTTTGGATGACATTGATTATCAGAAATATGATATTACTCTAGTAAGTCAGATAGTACGAAATGCTGCACAAATTAAAGTATTACAAGCGCTAAATAAAAATATCAGAATTTTGATGAGATCAGGCCATATGAATGCAGAAAAAGAAGAGTATGTCAAATATCATTGTATGATAGGAAAATATCTTGAGTTAAATAACTATCAGGAATTAAGACAGGAAATCTCAAGAGATACTATTCAAAATGAATGGTACAGAATTTTTGGAGAAGCTTCTTTTGATAAAGTGATTGTATGTGACAATATGGCTCAGAAACAGATGGGATTATGGCATATGTTGATTTTGCAAAGCGATATTCCAGAGAAATATGTGATAGCATATAGAAATTTTGAGTCAGAGTATAAAATGATGCAGGGCAATGAAGAATATGCCAATAAAGTAAATAACTATATAAAAAATTGCAATCAATATGATAAGATGTATCTTATATCAAATGAAGCATGCAATTATGTAAGAGAAAATTTTGATATTAATACAAAGCTTGAAGTATTAAAAGATCGTATACCAAAGGAATTTGCTGTAACACAAAAAGTGAATCATTGTTATTATCAAAATGATCAGTTTTTTGTATTAAATCAACAAGGATCTGGCGGAAACTTAACAATAACTGTTGTAAAAGAACCAGAAAAGACAAAATATAATTGTGTTACGAATATTACCAATTATTCTGAAGAAAACTTTGAAAAGTTATTGTCAAGATTTTTGGAGATTAAAGAAGAAAAAGCACATGCCAAACTTTATCTTTTGGATAATATTCGCTATGTATCAGATGCAGTATATGCACAGTTAGATGATATGGACTTACGAGACGATGTATATGTTGTTTGTGGAGTTGATTTAAATGATCAGTATTTGGCAAAATTTGATCAGTATTTGATCTATGATTATGATAATCCAGAAGAAGATATTTATCTGGATGAAGCAAGAAAATTGATAACAATTTGTGAATAATAATAAATAATTTGAATAATTTGTCGATGAAGAGTATAATATCACAGAGATTAAATCAAATAACAAAAATGGAGAAGTACAGTGAAAGCGTATATTGAGAATTTTAAAAAGTACAGATTCCTTTTATGGGAATTAGTAAAGAAGGGTGTCAAGTTAAAATACAGAAGATCTTATCTTGGAATTTTATGGACACTTTTGGAACCATTAATGACAATGATCGTATTAAGTGTAGTATTCGGTACATTGTTTGGCAACAAAGATCCACACTTCCCAGTGTATATTCTTTGTGGACGATTGATGTATAGTTTCTTTTCATCTGCGACGAATGGAGCAATGAAGGCAATCAGAACGAATTCTGGAATGATAAAGAAAGTATATGTACCGAAGTATATTTATCCATTATCAAGTGTTTTATTTAACTACATTATTTTTGCAATTTCATTAATTGTATTGGTTGTTGTATCAATTGTTTTGAAGGTATATCCAACAGTTTATCTGTTGCAGGCAATCATTCCGCTGATTTTATTATTGATTACAGCTTTTGGAGTAGGAATGATCTTATCAACAATGGCAGTTTTCTTCAGAGACTTAGAGTATTTATGGTCTGTAGGACTGATGATCATTATGTATGCATCTGCAATTTTCTATAAACCAGACAGATTATTAAAGTCAGGATTTGGATGGATTTTAAAATGTAACCCATTATATCTTCTGATCCATAACTTCAGACAGGCAGTTTTTGGTATGCCAATGAATATGAAATTTTTAGCAGCATCAGTATTATTTGCAATTGTAAGCGTGATTGTAGGATTGGTTTTCTTCTATAAGAAGCAAGATGAATTCATTCTGCACATTTAGGAGGGTATCATGGCAAAGAAAGAAGTATTAAAGGTTGAACATGTTGGAATGAAGTTCAACTTAAGTCAGGAAAAAGTAGATGATTTAAAGGATTATGTAATTAAATTATTAAAACATCAGATTTCATATAATGAATTCTGGGCATTAAAAGATATTAACTTTACACTGAATAAAGGAGATCGTCTGGGTATCCTTGGATTGAATGGTGCAGGAAAGAGTACTCTGTTAAAGGTTATCGCAGGAGTATTAAAAGCGACAGAAGGAACAGTAACATCAAAAGGAAAGATCGCACCACTTCTGGAACTTGGGGCTGGATTTGACCAGCAGTATACAGGACGTGAGAATATTTATCTGTATGGAGCAGTTCTTGGATTCTCAAAGAAGTTCTTAGATGAAAAATTAGATGAGATCATTGAGTTCTCTGAACTTGGAAAGTTTATTGACGTGCCGGTTAAGAACTATTCTTCAGGTATGAAGTCAAGACTTGGATTCTCCGTAGCAACATTAGTAGAACCTGATATTCTGATTCTGGATGAGGTATTATCTGTTGGAGATGCCAAATTCAGAAAGAAGAGTGAAGCGAAGATCATGAGTATGTTTGATAAAGGAGTTACGGTATTATTCGTATCTCATTCTTTGGATCAGGTAAAGAGACTTTGTAATAAAGCGATTTTACTGGAAAAAGGGCAGATTATCTCTCGTGGTTCAATCGAAGAAGTAAGTAAAGTATACGAAGAAAAAACAAAATAAAACAGAGTACAAGGAGTTATAAAATGAAGAAAGTTATCACATATGGAACATTTGACCTATTACATGCAGGACACATCAATTTGTTAAGAAGAGCAAAAGAACTTGGAGATTATTTGATCGTTGTTGTCTCAACAGATGAATTTAACTGGAATGAAAAACAGAAGAAATGTTATTTTACCTATGAAGAAAGAAAAAAACTGGTAGAAGCAGTTCGCTATGTTGACCTTGTGATTCCAGAAAACAGCTGGGATCAGAAAATTTCAGATGTACAAGAATATCATGTTGATACATTTGTTATGGGAGATGACTGGAAAGGTAAATTTGATTTCTTAAAAGATTACTGTGAGGTTGTATATCTTCCAAGAACAGAGGGAATTTCTACAACTAAGATTAAGAAAGACCTTGGACTTGGAACAACAATTACAAAAGAGGATGAGTAATCTTTTATGAAGCAGTTAATTAAGAATATAACAATTCAACTTTATAAAGTATTGACATATCTGATTCCGACGGATAAGAAGATAATCATATTTCAGAGCAGTAATGGAAGAAATTATACAGGAAATCCACGTTATATTTATGAGGAGATGGTTTGTCAAGGATTAGATGAAGAATATGAATGTATTTGGTTTTTATTTGATACGAGTATCGAGATACCTGGAAGATGTAAAAAAATCAGAAATAATTATTTTCCATATTTCTGGTATTTGATGCGTGCGGGATTTTGGGTATTTGATAGTCGTCAGCCATTGTATTGTCGAAAGAAAAAGAGTGTGACATATATTCAGACGTGGCATGGAACACCGCTTAAGAAGCTTGCACTTGACATGGATCGTATGGATATGGGTGGAAGTACGGATATTAATGATTATCATCGGCAGTTTTTAGTAACATGTAAGGACTGGGATTATCTTATTTCACAAAATAATTTTTCAACAGAAATTTTTAGATCATGTTTTGCATTTAAAGATAGACCAATTCTTGAAATTGGATACCCAAGAAATGATATTTTGATAAGAGACAATAAAAAAGATAAGATTATCGAATATAAGAAGATGCTTGGATTACCTTTAGATAAGAAAATTATTTTATATGCACCAACATGGCGTGATAATGAATACTCTGTAAAGGGCAAATATAAATTTGCATCAAAGTTGAATTTTGATAAAGCTCAGAAAGAATTATCAGATGAATATATATTTATTGTTAAATATCATTATCTAGTATCAGACAAGATTGATTGGAGTCCTTATGAAGGATTTGTATATACATTTGATGAGACAAAGGATATTGCATGGCTTTATCTGGTATCAGATATGATGATTACGGATTATTCATCTGTTATGTTTGATTATAGTTTATTAAAGCGTCCAATGTTGTTTTTTGCATATGATTTGCAAGATTATAAAGAAAATCTAAGAGGATTTTATTTTGATTTTGTGGAAGAAGCACCAGGACCTATTTCAAGAGATACCAATCAGCTTATTAATGACATCAAGTCATATGAGCCTTTAAAATGGGAAGATAAGTATCAGACATATAGTAATAAGTACAATCATGTGGATGATGGACATGCATCAGAGAAAGTCATTGATTTGATTAAGAATAGAAGCAAATAGGAGGCTTTATGAAGATTAGTGTAATTGTTCCTTTTCATAAGGGAGTGCATTTTCTTACAGACTGTTTAGATAGCTTATGTGATCAGACGGAGAAAGATTTTGAAGTTTTAATAGTTGCTGACAGAGTAGAAGAGAATTTAGATTCTCTTCTTGCTTCTTATAAAAGCAAACTTCAGATTACCAAACTGATTTCACAAGAGGAAGGTGTAGCAGCAGCAAGAAATCTTGGAAAAGAATATGCAACAGGAGAATATATATATTTCTTAGATAGTGATGATTATTTAGAAGAAACAACATTAGAAGAACTTTTAAAAACAGCCAAGTCTTCAAAGAAAGATTTTGTATATGGACCATTAGAATATACATGGTTTAATCGTCATATTTATCATGAAACTGAAGATGTAGATGTGCAACAACAGATATATACAGGGAATGCAGAGAAAGATTTGTTGACTGGGCGTCTTGGACTAAGAAGATTGTCAGTTGTAAATATTTTGATCAAAAGGTCCGCATTGGCTGGAATTGCATTTGAAAAATTATTAAGATTATATTCAGATATTCCGGTGTTGGCTGACATTTTAAAGAAAGCAGATAATATAAGCTTTTGTGAAAAAGGAATTTATATTAAAAGATTTCATAACGATGAAATTTTATACCCATCATTATCTTATGGAGAATTCAAAGATCGTTATGAACAGCTAATATTAGCATATCAGAATATGAAAGAAAATCACCATCTGTCAAAGAAGCTAAAAAATGAATTTGATGAAAAATTATTAGGGTTTTGTCATGAAATTTTCTTAAGAAGATTTAGACAAGAAAAGGTTTCAGATTGGAAGAACAGTAAATTTAGTATGTTTCATCAGTACATGAAGGAAATTGCAAAGGATGCAGCTTCCGATAAGATGCAGAAGAAGGTATTGGAAGGTTTTTGCCAGAATGATTACAAACAGGCAAAGAAGAAAATTAATAAGATTCTTGCAAAAAAAAAGATTAAAAAGATGCTTACTAATCGTAGATTTTTCTATCGTACGATCAATAAATATGTATTTGAGCGTTTTTCACAGAAAGATAACTGGGTTGTGTTTGAAAGTTTTTTGGGAAGGAATTACTCAGACAGTCCTAAATACATTTATAAATATTTATTAGAACATAAAGGAGATAAGTATCGTTATATTTGGATTATTAATGATACAAAAACAAAGATTCCAGGAAATCCAGTAAAAGTTAAACGTTTTAGCTTGAAATATTTTTATTATATGACAAGAGCAAAATATTGGGTAAACAACATGCGTCAGCCAGTTTGGTATGCAAAGAGGGATTCTCAGGTTTTGCTTGAAACGTGGCATGGAACACCACTTAAGAAATTGGTATTTGATATGGATGATGTATATTCAGCATCACCAACATATAAGAGACAAGTATATAGTCAGTCAAGATTTTGGGATTATTTAGTTTCAGCTAATCCATTTTCAACGGATGTATTTCAAAGTTGTTTTTTATATGAGAAGGATAAGATTTTAGAAAGTGGATATCCGAGAAATGATATTCTTTATGCACCAAATAAAGAAGAAATAGCAGCACAGATTAAGAAAAATCTTGGAATTCCAGAGGATAAGAAGACAATTCTTTATGCACCAACATGGAGAGATGATGAATTTTATGATAAGGGTCAGTATAAATTTAAGCTGAAACTTGATTTAGAGTATTTGAGAAAAGAAATTGGGGATGAATATGTGATTTTATTACGAACACATTATTTCATTGCAGATGCAATTGATGTAACAGGAATGGAAGATTTTGTGTTCAATGTATCTAAGTATAATGATATTGCAGAACTGTATTTGATTTCTGATATCTGTATAACAGATTACTCTTCTGTATTTTTTGATTATGCAAACTTACGTCGTCCAATCTTATTCTTTACGTATGATCTTGAAAAGTATAGAGATGTATTAAGAGGGTTCTATATCAGTATAGAAGATGATGTCCCAGGTCCATTGTTGTTTACTAATGAAGAAATAGCAGATGCTGTTAAGAATATCGATAAGGTAAATGAACAATATGCACAACGATATGAAGAATTTTATAATAGATTTTGTTGCTTTGATGATGGACATGCATCACAAAGAGTCGTAGAACGAGTATTTGATAATTAGATTTAAGTATCAGCATAAAAAAGTGACAATTTTTGTCTATGCTGGTAAAATATAAGTCAGGAGGTTTGAAAACATTATGGTAACGATTCTGTTAGCGACATTGAATGGAGAGGATTATTTAAAGGCGCAGTTAGAATCAATTGCAGCTCAGACCTATGAAAACTGGCAGCTGGTCGTTGGAGATGATGGTTCTACCGATGATACGATCAGTATTATAGAAGAATTTAGCGAGAAACATCCAGATCAGGTAACGATCATAAAGAATGATCCGCCGCAGGGAAGTGCCAAGGATAACTTCATTTCCCTGTTGCGTAATTCCTATGGACCATATTTTATGTTTTGTGATCAGGATGATGTATGGAAACCAGATAAGATTTATCTGACATTACAGAAGATGGAATCTTTGGAAGCACGTTATGGGGATAAGATACCGATTCTGGTACATTCTGATCTTTCCGTAGCAGACAGCAATCTGGAGATGATCGCAGAATCATTTTTCCAATATGCAAATATTCCAAAGAGAATTGTGTTAAATCAGCTGATGGTACAGAATTCAGTAACTGGATGTACGGTGATGATCAACCGATGTCTGCAACAGTATTTTCTGCGGGAACTTCCAATTTCCAAGATCATTATGCATGATTACTGGGCAGCATTGATCGCGAAAGTCTTCGGTAAGATTGGATTTGTTAATGAATCCACGATGTACTACCGCCAGCATGGCAACAATTCTGTTGGAGCCAAGAATGCGAAGAATCCGGTGTATTTATATCATCGTCTCAAAGAAGGTAAGAACAGTTACCGCAGGATGATGATTGAATCCATGGAGCAGGTACAAGGCTTTGTGGATACTTATGGAGAAGAGATAGACAGTCTGGACGTATACGAACTTTTGGCATGTTATGGTGAGTTATATTATAAAGGAAAACTGCGTCGTTTAAGCTTCTACAAGAACAACCATGTATTAAAGGAAGGAAATGTCCGCAAGCTGATGCAGTGGCTGTGGGGATAAAAGGTATTTATGAAAAAAGCAGCAGGACTTATTGGAAAATATTTGGTCATGTATCTTTCCTGCTTGTTTCCAAGAAGTAGAAAGATCTATATATTTGGGGCATGGCTGGGAGAGCAGTTTGCAGATAATCCAAGATATTTATTTCTGGAAGCACAGGAACACAATGATATTCGTCCAGTATGGATCACAAAAGATGAGAAGGTATGTGCGAAGATCAGAAATCTTGGCTACGAAGCCTATATGTTTAATAGTCTGAAAGGAATATGGATGCAGCTTCGAGCCAAATCCGTTGTTGTATGCAATGGAATCAGTGATGTCAATCATACATTTATGGGACGTGCGGTGTTCTTAAATCTATGGCATGGTGTTCCATTAAAGAAAGTTGGATACGATGACGACAAGGTAAAGAACTGGGACAGTAAAGGCCAGAGAATAAGACGTGCGATTCAGGAGATTCCATTAGGACGAGAATATGTGGTTGCAACTAGTGATTTTTATGCAAAGATTTATGAAAGTGCATTCCGAAGAAGATCAGACCACATTTTAACACTGGGACAGCCAAGGAATGATGTGTTTTATGATCAGGATGGAAGATTTACAACATCCCATCAGTTAAAGAAAGCAGCCAAAGGTAAGAAAATCATTCTTTATGCACCAACACACAGACAGGAAGGGAAAATAGTCTTTCCATTGAAGGAACAGTTTGATTTTGAGAAGCTGAATCAGTGGTGTGTAGAGCATAATATGGTATTTGTTATACGTCGCCATTTCTATCATAAGAATGAAGAAGTTGATTTCTCAATGTATTCTAATATTACAGATATCACGAAGAAATCCATGGATATTCAGGAGATTTTAATGGATACGGATATTCTGATTAGTGATTATTCAAGCACTTATATTGACTATCTGTTGTTAGATCGTCCGTTGATCTTTTATAACTTTGATTATGAAGATTATCTTCAGAATGATCGTGAGATGTATTATGATTATGATGAAGTGACACCTGGTTATAAGGCGGCAACATTTGATGAGTTGATGACAGAATTAGATAGTATTGCCAAGGATGAAGACCATTTTGTTGAAGATAGACAGAGAGTCAGAGATTTGTTCTATTGCAAAGAAGGACAGCAGATGGTTGGGGAGAAGCTTCTTGAATTTTTGAAAAATCTTAAATAAATGATAAAATAATCGGCAGGATTTATATATAGAATCCTGCCGATTTATTATATAATTTTAATACCCAACCCGATAAATAATCTTCTGATTAATCCTGCTCAATTCATCACTAACCTGATAATCTTTTGTACCAAACAGATACTCATGAGCGCGGATCGCATTTTCTTTCAGTGTTGTTGGAAAACCATAATAACTTCCATAATAACGCATCTCTTTCTGATTCCAAGGGAATCCTTGCTGGTCTTTAATATTATATTTAAATACAGATAACACCATCTTAAATAATTCATCCTGACTCATATTTGTCTTAACCTGTGGAAGTACTTCATCCATAACAGCCATCATTTTCAATGGATTTTTCTTTCCTTTCTCGAAAATCTTCTCAAGAACTTCTCTCTGCCTTCCGGCTCTTGCAAGGTCACCGCCGGCTGTATAACGGATTCTGGAATAAGCGACAGCCTGATTACCGTCGAGTGTGTAAGTTCCAGCAGTTTTAATTGTGGAAGAATTACCGCCATTGATACGATTCATATCTTTAATATAAGAATTTAAGTTCTTGATAATGCTTTTATCAACCTTTACTTCAATCCCTCCAACAGCATCGACGATATTTGCAAGGATCTTAAAGTTTACAGTTGCATATTTTTCAATATTCAGATCGAGATTACGATTGATCGTACTGATCGCAAGTTCTGGACCACCCCATGAGTAGGCTGCATTTATTTTGCTGTATTTTCCATTGATGCTTAAAAATGTATCACGGTAAATGGAGAGCAGTTTTACTTCTTTTGTGGAATTATTGATGCTTACAACAATGATCGAATCTGAGCGGTTACCTCGGTCAGACATACTTCCTGTCTGTGAATCAATTCCGAAGAAAGCATAATTGGTATAATCCTTCATGTTGTTGTCATTATTGACGGTGACAAGCTGGCTTTGATCCAGCACTTTTGTCTGAACTTTGCCAAGCTTTGAATGAAGCATAAAAACAACAATTCCGATAAGTACTGCGATCAGAAGGATCAGTAAAAATAAGAAACGAATTGGTGATCGCCGTCTTTTTTTAATATGTTTTTTATGTGCCATAAAGTAGTTCCCCCTTTAAACAAAAAACGGATGAAAATGTCCATCCGTTTTGTTATTAATATGCATTTTTATTGACAAATCCTTTAAAGAATGTAAGAAATAAAATCTTGATATCAAGTCCTAAAGACCAGTTCTCGATATAATAAAGGTCATGTTCGATTCGGCTTCGGATGGAAGTATCACCGCGGAATCCGTTGACCTGTGCCCAGCCTGTGATACCAGGACGAACCTGATGTTTGATCATATAGCGAGGAATTTCTTCTTTAAACTTCTCAACAAAGAGTGGACGTTCTGGTCGTGGACCGATCAGACTCATATCACCTTTTAGTACATTCCAGAACTGTGGAAGTTCATCAAGGCTTGTCTTACGAATGATACGTCCAACAGGTGTAACACGGGCATCATTCTTGGTTGTCCATTCTTTGGCTTCTTTCTTAGGATCCTGAACTCCCATGGAGCGGAACTTGTACATCTTAAATGGTTTATTCCCCAGTCCGATACGTTCCTGTGCAAAGAAGATTGGTCCCGGAGAACTCTTCTTAACAAGAATCGCTACAACGAGCATGATCGGTGAAAATAAGATCAGTGCCACAATGGAACCGATAATATCGATCAGACGTTTGATCATGCGGTTGACTGTATTGGTAAGCGGAACATTACGGATATTGATAACCGGAAGGCCATCAAGATCTTCTGTGTATGGGTTTGTCGAAATAAAGTTATAATAATCAGGTACAAACTTGGTGTGAACACCAGATTTCTCACAGATCGCAACAATCTGTTCGAGTTTGTGGTATTCATTCAGGTTCAATGTGATCGCAACTTCATCTAAGGAAGACTTCTCAAGGTAAGCAGCCAGATCCTTTAATGTACCGATCTTCTTAATTCCACGGTATTCAAAGTTATCACTTACAAGATCATCAAAGATTCCATGAACTTTAAGACCCCACTGTGGATTAGCTTTGATACGATCAATATACGCAGCAGCTGATGTACTGAATCCGATAAATACAGTATGTTTGATGTTCCTGCCTTTCTTGCGGTTTACCTTTAGAACCTTACGAATCAGATATCTTGAAAAGACACCAAAGATAAAGTTAAAGAAATAAAAAAGCAGGTACAACGAACGTGGAAAATTCTGAATCTGAAATACAGTGATCACAAAAGCAGAAACTCCAAGTCCGATCAGGTTGGCTTTCATAAGATTTACAAGTTCTTTAGAACCACGTTGATAACGCTTTGGAGTATATAGTCCGAAAAAGGAATATAATAGTAATAAAAAAATCAGTGAAGTGATCAAAGGCTGTTGATACTGATAGAATTCCTTATAATAACGATTATACTCAAAAATCTCTTTATTCAACCAAAAGCCGTGGATATTCAACTTGAACCTTATATAATAGGCCACATATCCAGCCAGGTAAATGCAGACAGCATCCATCACGACGTGCAGCCTGTTTAAATATGTTTGATTTTGCTTGATCATAGAAATAATTCTCCTTTTTTACTGCTTCTATTATAAGGGAAAAATAAAGATCGCACAACGAGAAATTGCCTTAACTTTTTCTTATTTTTAAGGAAAACGGAAAAAACTTCAATTTTTGAAAAAAACCATTTTTTTGTAACATATTAATCACATTTTTTACACATTTATAGGATATATTTATCTCATAAAGAAAAAACATACAAAGATCAGATATCGATCAAAGACAAAAGATCAAGATTGAAAGGAGAACATCAATATGGATGGATATCATACAAATCAAGACGGACAGTGGAAGACTTCTGATCAGTGGAGAGCTGAGGAAGCCAACACTTCAAATAAGAAACCAAAGAAATCAGGTAGAGGAAAATACGCAGCAAAGCTTGTGGCATCAGCAGTAGCATTTGGATTGATCGCAGGTCTTGTGATGCAGGGTGTTACTTATGGATTTTCAAAAGCAGGCATTGGAAATGGAGCAACACAGCTTGCAACGACGAAGACAACAAGCAGCAGTTCCAGCACAAGCAGTGAAGACCTTTCAGGAGTATCATCAAATGTTATGCCATCAATCGTTTCCATCACAGGAAAGTTTGAGACAACAAGCCAGAGTTGGTTCGGTCAGACACAGAGCAGCGAATCAGAAGGTGTTGGTTCTGGGATTATCATTGGGAAAAAAGATGGTAAGATCTTAATTGTAACGAATAACCACGTTGTTGCAGATGCGAAATCATTATCAGTAGGATTTGTTGATGGCAAGAGTGCAAGTGCAACGATCCGTGGAACCGACAGTGATGCCGATCTGGCGGTTGTAGAGGTTAATACAAAAGATATGAAAGCTTCTACATTAAAGAAAATCGCAGTGATCACACTTGGTGATTCTTCCAAGTTAAAGACAGGTGAGAGAGCGATTGCAATCGGTAATGCTTTAGGTTATGGACAGTCAGTAACTGGTGGATATATCAGTGCCTTAAATCGTCAGGTTCAGTTAACAGATAAGACAATGACACTGATTCAGACAGATGCAGCAATCAACCCAGGTAACAGTGGTGGTGCGTTATTAAATAGCAAAGGTGAACTGATCGGTATCAATACAGTCAAATATTCTTCTGAAGATGTAGAAGGAATGGGATATGCGATTCCAATCAACACAGCAAAACCGATCATCAATAAGCTGATCAAGAATGAAGCCACAAGTGAGAGTGAGCAGGCATATTTAGGAGTATCAGGACAGACGATCGACAGCTCAATGGCAAGTCAGTTTGATATGCCATCTGGTGTTTATGTACAGCAAGTGATCAAGAACTCTCCAGCTCAGAAAGCAGGAATCAGTGCAGGTGATGTGATCGTATCAATTGATGGAAGCAGTGTTTCTACAATGGATGGATTAAAAGAGAAGATTTCGAACTTAAAAGCTGGAAAGAAAGTCAAGATTGTTGTAAAACGTCAGAATCAGATGGGAACATATGAGAAGAAGACATTGACAGTAACATTAGGAAAGAAATCTGACGCACCAAGCACAAGCAGCAATAGCGGAAGCAGTAATAGTAGCAATAGTGGAAACAGTAATAACAGCGGAAGCAGCAACAGTTATAACAACAATTATAATAATGAAAGTTCCGACAGCCAGTATTACAGCTATGGACAGTAAAATCAGTTGAAAAAATATTCAAACAAAGATACAATAAAATGGAACCCTGATCAAAGGCAGGGTTCCATTTTTTAGTCAGGAGAAGAAACCTATGGTTATGATCGAAATAGAAAATATCAAGAAATTCATGGCAGGATTTTTAGGAGGAAATCTGTTTGATGATTTTTTAATGAGCGAAGGAAAACTTTCTATGAATATCGCATATGAATTTGATGGGAAGATATTAAAAGAATTTTATGATACTGAAGAATGGGAAGAAATGAAAACCTATCCCTACGTGATGTGGCAGGAAGAGAAAGAAAAGATCTTTTCACTGGTAAAAGGTAAGAAAACACCTCTGTCATTTCAGTTTGTCATGATGTTAAAACCAGATCTTGTCAGCGATATCCTTGCAAAATACAACCTAGCGATCAGAGAAGACGAAGTCGCAGGACTTTTCATCAATATCTTATATGACCGACAAGGATTAAAATGCACGGCTGGTGTTTCAAGAAAGACGTTTGTTCTTGATAAGACATTAGAAGAAGCATGGGATCAGGAAGTAAAAGAGAGATTTTTGGAATTTTTATAAGATAAATTAAAAATTTTTTTCATAAAAAATGTAAGTATATACTATAACTTGTGCCACTTTTTAACAAAGTATCTGTAGATTTTTTCACAAACTTATAGGCAAGATCCACAAAGAAACTTAGTTTGTATGTTTCTTTTTCAAAAGATATATGTTAGAATAAGTAGTAATGAATACCAGATAAGAAAGTTGTAAAAAGGAGATACGAATATGAGTTTTCATATTGTTTGTGACAGCTGTACGGATTTGACAGAAGAAGATATTAAAAAGGGATGTTATACATGGGTGCCATTAACCTTATTAGTGGACGGAGAAGAGATTATAGATGATGAAACATTTGATCAGGCAGACTTTTTAGCGAAAGTAGCAGCCAGCAAAGAATCAGTAAAATCAGCATGTCCAGCACCAGAAAGTTACATGGAAGCTTATTCCAAGGCGGATGATATTTATGTTGTAACATTATCTGCAGAATTAAGTGGATCATATAACAGTGCGGTACTTGGAAAGACCCTCTATGAAGAAGACCATGGAAAGAAAAATATCCATGTAGTAAACTCAAGAGGAGCTGCTACAACACAGGTATTGATCGCACGTAAGATCTATGAATATGCAAGTCAGGGAATGCCATTTGAAGAAGTAGTTGAGAAGATTGAAGAATACACAACAAGTCTTAGAACATATTTTGTTTTAGAGACATTAGAAGTATTAAGAAAGAACGGAAGACTATCAAGACTATCAGCAACGATCGCAAGTGCACTGAATATCAAACCAGTCATGATCGGAACAAGAGATGGCGTCATCCAGAAAGCAGGCCAGGCAAGAGGAATGAAGAAAGCACTCGCTAAGATGGTAGAACATATGGCTAGTGAAGGAAGAGACCTTTCAGGAAGACAGTTTGTGATCTCACATTGCAATTGCTATGAGAGAGCTGTATTTGTAAAAGAACTGATTCAGAAGAACTTACATGCCCAGGATATAGATATTGTTGATACTAAGGGAGTTAGTAGTATGTATGCATGCGATGGGGGAATTATAGTTTCTTACTAAAATTTTAATTTTGTAATTGGCCAACTGTAGATTTCGAGTATATGATAAAAAATAAATAAGCAACCGCAGCGCTTTCGGTTGCTTATTTATTTTTTATCATATACCAGAAGGCTATCAAATCGCAATTTCTTTGTTATGAAATTAACGTTATAATGCACAAAAAACAAACCGATTGTTACGAATTTAACGTATATAATGCACAAAAAATGATTGAATTGCTCGAAATTCTCCGCTATAATTGAAACCAATATACTGATATAGAGGAATTAAGGAGGATGAGTCATGAGTCGTTTAGAATTAAGGACTCCAAACCAGGCACAACTGGTTGTGGAAGGACTTTATAAGGATCTGGAACGAAGAATCGAGTCAAGCCCGCCGGGGTTGTGTCCAGTAGATATGTCCAGAGCATTTTTAGAGATTTGTCATGCACAGAGCTGTGGAAAGTGTGTTCCATGTCGTGTGGGACTAGGACAGCTTAAGAATCTGATCACAGATGTCTTAGATGGCAAAGCAACGATCAGGACATTGACAGCAATTGAAGAAACAGCAAAATCCATTATGGAATCAGCAGATTGTGCAATTGGTTATGAGGCAGCCAATATGGTATATAAAGGAGCTATTGGATTTAAAGATGATTATGTGGAACATATTATGTATCATCGCTGCTTAAGTACATTAAAACAGCCAGTACCATGTGTATCAAGATGTCCCGCAAGAGTAGATATTCCAGGATATATTGCACTGGTGCGTGAAGGAAGATATGAGGATGCGATCCGTCTGATCAGAAAGGATAATCCTTTCCCTACAACATGCGGATTTATTTGTGAGCATCCATGTGAGGCATTATGCCGTAGAAATATGATCGATGATGCCGTAAATATCCGTGGATTAAAACGTATGGCAGCAGATGCAGCAGGTTATGTTGCACCACCTGCGTGTGCAGAATCTACCGGTAAGAATATCGCTGTTGTTGGTGGTGGACCAGGTGGATTAAGTGCAGCTTATTTCCTACAGTTAATGGGACATCAGGTAACAGTATACGAGATGCTTCCAAAACTTGGTGGAATGTTACGTTATGGAATTCCAAACTACAGACTTCCAAAAGAACGCTTAGATGATGATATTCAGGCAATTTTGGATACAGGAGTAAAAGTAGACTGTGGAAAATCCATTGGTAAAGATTATTCCATTGTGGATTTAAAAGAAAAGTATGACGCAGTACTGATCACGATCGGTGCAAGTACAGATAAGAAGTTAGGACTTGACGGAGAAGATGCTAAAGGTGTGATCTCAGCAGTACAGTTCTTAAGAAATGTTGGATACGGAACGCAGGAAAGTTTAGAAGGCAAAGAAGTCGCCGTTATCGGTGGTGGAAATGTATCTATGGATGCGGTTCGTACATCCGTAAGATTAGGTGCGAAGAAAGTAAGCATTGTATATAGAAGAAGAGTCGCAGATATGACAGCCCTTCCAGATGAGATTTCAGGTGCGGAAGCAGAAGGTGTTGAGATCAAAACGCTGATGGCACCTTCAAGAATTGAGAAAGACGAAGAAGGCAATGTCAAAGGTGTATGGGTAACTCCACAGATGATCAGTAACATCAAGAATGGAAGAGCCTCTGTAAAACCAACAGGGGAAGAAGATATATTTATCCCATGTCAGGCATTGATCGTAGCGATCGGTCAGGATATCGAATATCAGCATTTTGAAGAAGCAGGAGTTCCAGTGCAGAGAGGTAAGATCAATGTAGAGAAATTCGGTGGATTCGAAGAAATGCCTGGAGTATTTGCAGGTGGAGATTGCGCAACAGGTCCATCTACAGTGATTTCTGCGATCGCAGCTGGTAAAGTTATTGCAGCAAATATTGATGAATATCTTGGATATCACCATGAAATTACAGCAGATGTTGAGATTCCAGAGCCAAAATTAGAAGATAAACCAGCATGTGGAAGAGTGAATCTTACAGAGAGAGAAGCCGGAGAGAGAATCAAAGATTTTGAAGGAATTGAAAACTGCATGACAAGTAAAGAAGCATGTCAGGAAGCTGGACGATGCTTACGTTGTGACCACTTTGGTTACGGAATCTTTAAAGGAGGGAGGGCTACAAAATGGTAAATATTACAATCGACAACCATACGATCGCAGTTCCAGCAGGTACAACGATCATGGAAGCAGCTGCCTCCATCCATATTCCAATTCCAAAACTTTGTTATTTAAAAGATATCAACGAGATTGGTGCCTGCAGAGTCTGTGTAGTTGAGATCGAAGGTCAGGATCACCTTGTAACATCATGTAACAACGTGGTTGAAGAAGGAATGACGATCTATACAAACAGTCCAAAAGTAAGAAGAAATAGAAAACATACGGTAGAGATGATCCTTTCCCAGCATGATGCACAGTGTGCAACGTGTGTAAGAAGTGGTAATTGTACGTTACAGACCATTGCAAATGATTTGAATGTTGTGGAAAGTCCATATAAGAAGGAAATCTGTGTAGAAGAGTGGGATACAAGATATCCACTGGTGCGTGATGCAAGCAAATGCGTCAAATGTATGCGTTGTATACAGGTGTGTGATAAGATTCAGGGAATGCATATCTGGGATGTATCTGGAACAGGAGCAAGAACAACGGTTGGAGTGTCTGGGAACAGAGATATTAAAACAGCGGATTGTGCATTATGCGGACAGTGTATTACACATTGCCCAACAGGAGCATTACGTGAACGTGATGATACAGAGAAATTATATCGTGCATTAGAAGATAAAGATACGATCGTTGTAGCTCAGATTGCGCCTGCAGTTCGTACTGCATGGGGTGAAAGTCTTGGATTATCAAGAGAAGAAGCAACCGTAGAGAAGATCGTAGATGCATTAAGAAAGATCGGGGTTGATTATGTATTTGATACAACATTTTCAGCAGACCTTACGATCATGGAAGAAGGAACCGAATTTGTAGAGAGATTTACAAAAGGTGATCTTGATCTGTATCCAATGTTTACATCCTGTTGTCCTGGATGGGTAAGATTTATAAAATCCCAGTATCCACAGATGGCGAACAGATTATCATCAGCAAAATCTCCACAGGAGATGTTTGGAGCAGTGATGAAAACTGTATTTGCGAAGAAGATGGACATTGATCCAGACCGCATTTTTGCGTTGTCCATCATGCCATGCCTTGCAAAGAAAGACGAAAGAGAGAAACCATTATTCCATGGAGAGTTTGCAGGTCATGGAGTTGATCTTGTATTAACAACAAGAGAATTAGACCGACTGATCCGTGCAGACCACATTGATCCAAAGACATTAAAAGATTCTGCATTTGATGCTCCATTTATAGAAGGAACAGGAGCAGGAGTGATCTTTGGAGCAACCGGAGGAGTTATGGAAGCGGCACTTCGTTCTGCATATTACCTGATCACAGGAAAGAACCCAGAAGCAGATGCATTCAAAGAAATCCGTGGAGTAAATAAAAATGGATGGACAGAAGCGAAATTTGATATTGCAGGCAATACGGTAGAGATTGCAGTTGTTAGTGGACTTCAGAATACAAGAAATCTGATGGAATCAATCCGTAAGAGAGAAGTACACTATCATTTTGTAGAAGTCATGGCCTGTCCAGGCGGATGTGTAGGTGGAGGCGGGCAGCCGATCCATGAAGGAAAAGAAATGGCGTCCGACCGTGGATCCAACCTATACTTCCTGGACAAGACTTCTCAATTAAGATTTTCCCATGAGAATCCAGATATCAAACATCTATACGATGAATATTTTGGATCACCGGGAAGTCATAAAGCACATCAGTTACTACATGTGCAGGAATAGCTGTTAATACCTTTTAATATTATAAAGAGAACCCATATATTTAGAAGATATAAATCCTAAATATATGGGTTCTCTTTATAATATTAAAATTTCGTTGATAAATGATGAAATTACCATCGTGGGTTATCCAATACTTTCATTTCACCGTCAATATCACAAACGATATGATGGTATCCTTTGGTTTCAATCGTTCCATAATCATGTCCGGCATTGGCATCAAATACATAAAAAGCAGTGAGAATCTCATCGCCGGTATTGATGGTACGATGAGCATATCCACGGGGAACATACAGTGCTTTTCCCTTCTCCATGCGTTCGACTTTCCAGTCGCCTTCAAGATTTTCAAGCATCATATATCCCTCGCCCTTTAATGTATAATAAACTTCTGCAGTATCCACGATCTGATGAAAATGCCCTTTGGTCATATAATATTCATTTCCAATCTTACCAGGATGGATCATCGTTGTGCCAAATGCAAGATCTCCGGCACGTTCCGGACATCCAAGTTCATAAAATTCATAGATCAAAGGATCATCATTCTTAAGAATTTCTTCAACTACCTGCTGGTCTTGATACATATCTTTCATCTGAGAAAGATAACGCTTTGTAGTCTCTGCATGTTTGGACAGACCGTCATTTAGATCAAAATCCAAAGTAAAAGCCTGATCCCAGTTAAACTGATTCATAAACAGCCTCCTAAAGAAAAAATTTTCTAAATCTTAAGTGCTAAATCTCAAGTGTGGAAACACCTTGTTCTTTCATCATAGCTTCGAAATCTTTGATGATCGTGACTCCAGCACTCGTACCGATACGTTCTGCACCGCATTCTACCATTTTCATAAATGTCTTGGCATCACGAATTCCACCAGCAGCTTTTACCTTAACTTCATTTCCAACATGTTCTTTCATTAATTTTACATCATCAAATGTAGCACCGCCAGTACCGAATCCAGTAGATGTTTTGATATAGTCAGGTTTCACTTCCTTTGCAATTTCGCAAAGCTTGATTTTCTCATCATCATTTAGATAACAGTTCTCAAAAATAACTTTGCAGGTAACATCTTTTTCATGACAAGCAGCAACGATCTGAGTCATCTCATCTTTGATATAATCCCAATTACCAGCCTTGATCTCTGTTTGATTCACAACGTAATCGATCTCATTTGCCCCATTTGCAATGGCATCTTTTGTATCAAAGACTTTGGAAGCAATTGTTGTCTGTCCCAGAGGGAAAGAAATAGCAGCTCCTATATGAATATCGGTTCCGCTGAGTAATTTTGCACATAATCCAGACTGTACCTGATTGATCGCTACCATGGCAAAATGATTCTCTTTCGCTTCATTACATAAGATTTTCATGTCATTTGGAGAAGCATCCGTATGTAAATTCGTGTGATCGATCATTCTTGCAAGATCATCTAAAGTATATGATTTCATAAAAACCTCCTGTTTTTTCTAATATGTTTACTTCATGTTAATTAAAATATAACATTATGTAATTGTTATGTCAATATTATGTAAATGAAATAAAAGGAAATAAATTGACATAATATGAAAAATTCGATAAAGTGATGTAAGTGTCAAAAATATCAATTGCGTAGCAAAGAAACAATCCAGATATATCATAAAGTAAAAGAAAGAGAGTATAAAATGGGAGCATTTTATTTAGATATAAAAAAAGATTTATTAGATAAGATTTTAAGCGGAGTCTATCCACAAGGAAGCATTATACCAAATGAATATGAATTGGCAGAAATCTATAAAGTCAGCCGTCCAACGGTCCGTAAGGCAGTACAGATCTTAGTAGGTGAAGGCTATTTAGAGAAACGAAAAAAAAGAGGAACGATTGTATGTGATCCAACGATCCGCCAGGAATTTGCACAGGTGATTCAGACATTTGATCAAGAAGTGAAAGAAAAAGGACTTACCCCATCAACGAAAGTCCTGACATTCAAAAAAGAAAAGGCAGAGGAGGAAGTCTGTCAGAAATTAAATCTGTCAGAAACAGAGGAAGTATATAAACTGGTAAGACTAAGATACATCGATGATCAGCCAAATGTTTTGGTTACAACGTATGTGCCATGCAGGCTGTTTGAACACTTATCAGACATTGATTTTGAAAAGGAAAGTCTGTATCAGACATTTCATAAGGAAGGAAGAGATATTACATCAATAAAACGAAAGTTGGACGTGATCCTTGCAGATGAAACATGTGCTGATCTTTTAGATATCAAAAATGGAGATCCTTTATTTTATTTTCATTCCACAGGATACGATGCAACGCATACAGTCATTGAATATTCTATTGCGAAATACAGGGGTGATCGAAACAGTTTTGTGTTTGAACTTTCGAACACTGTGTATTATTCTTAATACATTTATTTACAACTGTCAGTTTTTTTGGTATGATAAACAACAATAAGCTGAAAATAACAGCCAGACAGCAAATAAAACGTAACGCAGGAGGAATGACCATGAGCAAAATTCAGATGACAACTCCATTAGTAGAGATGGACGGAGATGAGATGACAAGAATTCTTTGGAAGATGATCAAAGATGAACTATTATTACCATTTATTGATTTGAAGACAGAATATTACGACCTTGGGTTAGAACACAGAAACGAGACAAACGATCAGGTAACATTTGATTCTGCAGAAGCTACAAAGAAATATGGAGTTGCAGTCAAATGTGCAACGATCACTCCAAATGCAGCACGCATGGACGAATATGATTTAAAAGAGATGTGGAAAAGTCCAAACGGAACAATCCGTGCGATCTTAGATGGAACAGTATTTAGAGCACCGATCACAGTTAAGGGAATTGAACCAACTGTTAGCAAATGGAAGAAACCGATCACGATCGCAAGACATGCTTATGGTGATGTATACAAAGGTGTCGAGATCAAAGTTCCAGGAGCAGGAAAGGCAGAATTAGTATTTACAGGAGAAGATGGTACAGAGATCAGAGAGACAATTCATGATTTTGATGGACCAGGTGTGATCCAGGGAATGCATAACATTGATGAATCTATCGCAAGTTTTGCGAGAAGCTGCTTTACATATGCATTAGATACAAAACAGGATCTGTGGTTTGCAACAAAAGACACAATCTCTAAGAAATACGATCACACATTCAAAGATATTTTCCAGGAAATCTTTGATGCAGAGTATAAAGAGAAATTTGATGAGGCAGGAATTGAACTGATCGCCTTTAAAATCGAATTCGGACGTTTCCATGGAGAGATCATCCTTGCAGATGAGATTTCACCGGATACATGTCGTCTGTGGGATAAAGAGACCCATGAAAAACTGGACAAAGACCGTTTCCGCAGAGATATGGGAAATGTAGAAGACGCATATCAGGAAGTCTTCAGACGTATTGGAATTAAATAGAAGGAGTTCATCCATGAGTGATTTTGAAAAAGTGGTAACAGGGCTGGGAGAAGAATGCGGAGTATTTGGCGCATATGATATGGACGGACAGGATGTTGCGTCTTCCATTTATTACGGACTCTTTGCACTCCAGCACAGAGGTCAGGAAAGCTGCGGCATCGCAGTAACTGACACATACGGACAGCGCAAGGTGCTGTCACGTAAAGGGTTGGGGCATGTAGATGATGTGTTCAACGAAGAGACATTACGTGAATTGAAAGGCAATCTGGGAGTAGGACATGTACGGTATTCTACAGCGGGAGGTACC
>OLPB01000244.1_pt1 | contig 35846 bp, 33 predicted proteins | sample 1672001 | NCBI WGS metagenome assembly OLPB01 (sample SAMEA3136635, study PRJEB25190) | human gut metagenome | biome: human gut; feature: human-associated habitat; material: faeces | place: Austria | collected 2013 | reverse complement strand
CCGTACTTGGCTGACTCGCTTGGGCTGATTCCAGGCGGCACTAGCGGTGATGGTATGGGTGACGGAATGTTCCATGTCGGCGATCTGGCGATCTCCAGCAAGCAGACTTTGGTGGAATTGAATCCGGCGAGCGGCCTTCAGCGGCTGAGTGCTGACGACCTACTGACCTTGACAGGAACGCAACTGAACGGCATCGCCGACTACCGTCTTGTGATGGATAGTGACCAGTTGCAGGCGTTGAACGATCAGATCGAGCGCGCAATGCAAGCGGTTGGGAAGAAGAAAGCCTTCGAAGCCGTGAGTCAGAACATCACCATCACCGCCGTGCGCAACACGTCGGATGATGACTTTACGGACGCAAACGCGGCCCGTTCTTCCGGAATGCCGAATGGAGCTTCCTCGCGTGGCAGTGCCAATGCGAGTGGGGGAGCAGGTATGCAATTGCGCACTTCCGACCACGATGGCATAAGCGCCCAAGTGACGGTAACCATCAAAGCCGTCGCCGAGCCAGAAGAGCCAGAAGAACCTGGCAAACCCAGCAATCCAGAAAAGCCAGAGAAGCTGGAAATGCCTCGCTCCGGATCCGCAGTCCAGGCGCTCGCCATCATCTCGCTGCTGCTGGTGATCGCTTCCGCAATCTGCACATACGCAACGGTCCATCTGCAGTCGTCGCGTCTGCACAACTAGTATTTTCCGCCCTTTTCTTGAGCTGTATAGACGCAAAACGCTAGTAATGCAGACATGAAACCACACTCCGATCATCGGATCCGAATTTCTTCAATCCGATGATCGGAGTGTTGCTCTTGCAGCGTTGCATCCTTCTAATTGGTGAATAGACTGATGAATTTCTTGTTGTGGGTGGTTAGGTGAGTGGAGTGTCTTGGATTTGATTTCGTTGATTCCTGAAGCTGAATTGAATTGAATTGAATTGTAAATAACGTAGTTCGGGGATGAATACAGATAACGTCCGAATTCTTGCGCGCTTTGGGTTTTCGATCCTGACGTGAAAAGCATGGCCCCGCGTCCTGCGTACGGTTCTTTCATTCGCCAAAACGAAAAACCGCGATTGGAAATCAGGAGACGGAACCATGCCCGAGAACACCGTGCGGATCGACCGGCACATGCCCGGGATCTGGCTCGACCGGCTCGTCACGCAGAAGGTCACCGAGACACTCAACGCGATGCTCGACACGGAGGCCGGTGAGCTTGTCAGGGCGTCTAGATACGAGCGTTCCGGCGGCCGGAAGGCGTATCGCGCGGACCGCTACCTCGACATGTCCCGGCTTGGCGGCACGCCGGAGGAAGCGAACTGATTATCGTGCCACGGGCGGCCATGGCCAAAAGTGCACAATCTCTCGGTCTACCCTGCTATCAGCAGCCTTTCGCCATTCTGCAAATCCTCGGCATTCTGTTGACGATCTATTTTGCCTGCACTCTGATTGACTTCATGCGTCAAGGACTGTTTGCAGTGACCATAAACCGCAACCGTGGTCGCCGGTTCGAACTGGTTTGGGACAAAGCGACGGAGCGGATCGAACGGGGCGAACATAAGCGGAGTAACGCAAAGGCGTAACCCTAAGCAAATGGTGGTGGACAAACATCGCATGGAATGTTCGTCCACCACCATTTGCTTGATTCAAAACGACATTATCTCGGTTCAGCTTTTCGGGCACTCCCGGAGCACTCCATTCTCACCAGTTATTGCTCCACCTGCCGAACAGTTTATAGTGGCGTGACCTGAATTGCAGGTAAATCGCTTTTAACACCTATGTCCAGTAGAAGGAAAGACCTCTGATGAAGTTTGATTCTCGAAGGCAAAACAATGCGTTAGTAGAGCACACACGGAGTACTGAGCCAAAAAAGTTTTTCGTCTTTCCGACTATTTCCTGAATCCTCGCAAGGTTCCGAATGCCCATCGCGCGGTTGTCTCTCCCATGATCAGGGCCGCGACAAGCCAGACGACGGAATACACGGCGAAACCCGCGACCACCTGGACCGCCACGTTCAGTCCGGCAAGGGGCAGGCTTGCGGCGAACGCGACCGCCGCGCCCATGATATGCGACATAAACGTCCGTAGCATGTTGGATATGTCAATGTGCTTTTTGAGCACCGGCCAGCAGTCATGCAATTGCATCAGGAAGATCACCAGCTCGGCGAGGCATACCGATATCGCGGCACCGGTCGCGCCGAACGTGCCGTCCAGCAGCAGATTGCATACCAGGCTGGTGGGAACGCCGGCGAGGTTCGCCTTTGCGAGCTTCGACTCCTGGCCCAACGGGGAGAGGATGCCAAGGCCGAAGAAGTAGCTCATGCAGGAGAACAGGTTCACCAGACCTATGATGCGTACGGGAAGGACCGCGTCCGCATATTTCTCCGACGAGATCAGCACCACCAGCGGGTACGCGTAGACCAAGAGATACAGGGCGGCCCCTAGACAAAGGTTCAGCAGGAATCCCCATCCTTTTCGCAGCAGAGCTCCGTACGCTTCCAAATCGTTTTTCGCGTAATAGGAAAGCCGTGGAATCAAAACGCTGATAATCGCATTGACCACACTGTTGCAAAGGTTCTTCAATTTTGCAGCGAGCTGGTAGAACCCAACTTGAACGTTGCTGGGTGACAACATGCCAAGCAGGATGCTGTCGAAGACTAAATACACGGATGTCGCGATGGACAAAGCCGCATACGATGCCAAAGGCTTCAGATGCCTGCCGATACGCATCGGACCGAGACCGGAGAATGACACCATGCACAGCATGCGGACTAGGTTCAGCACGTTGTTGCCGCACACCACGAGCGCCAAGATCACGCCGTAGGCCAGGTAATCGCCCTCATCTCGCACGAAGACCAGCATCGCCACAAGAGAAAGCATTTTGAACACCATGCTGCGGATCGTGATGTACTTGTACTGCTCAATCGCCTGGAAATACCATTCCACACCATACGACAGCAGCAGGGTGCTCACCAGAAACACCCACATCAGGGCCGCGATCCGGTGGAACCTCGGAACGACAAGGATCGAGACACCGAAGCACATCAGCACCACGGCGGTGAAGATCGTGATGATGGCGAGCAGCTCGCGTACGACCCTCGCCATCTCCCGTGGGTCGTCCCTTACGCGGGCGCATTCGCGCAGGCCGTACATGGGAACGCCGACCAGGCACATGGCCGAGAGCCATTGTGACACGTTCTGGGCGAACGTCACGTCCCCATATCCTTCAACTGACAACACGCGGGTGACATACGGAATAGTGACTATGCTGACGAGCATGTTAGATGCGGTCAATAGTATGTTCATCACCGCGTTGAACTTCACGGAATGAGTCTGCTTCTGATTCACTGATATTCCAATCTAGACTGGCAATTGCAAGGACTCTTCGCCCCTAGAGTCATGCGTTACGGGAATTGACGTGACTTGAGATCATTTCAATGATGTTGGAGTCTTTTCTTTCATCGAACTTCCGCGCGAACAGCATTGGTGACGATGCCAGCTCCTCATAGTCATCGGTCTGAAATGTTTTTAAATTTCCGTTTGACCAATGTATGAGACGCATCATGGATTCACAGCTATCATCGGCATCGGGGTGATACACGTTGTCTCGATAAGGGGAATTGAGCAGCATCGTATGCAAAAACATTTCATCCGCACAGAAGGAATTCATGAAATAACGACCCATTTTAGGCCATTCGTCAATAACGTACCTCGCCAATGCTCGAGTGATGCTGAACCAGTTGGTTCCTTTCCCGAGAACGAGTCCGGAACCTCTAAGACGATCAATATGCAGCAGAAGGCGTTGCGTCACGAACATTATTCGTTCAATCTGGCCAACGTTTTTTCCGACGGCATTTTGCAAAGGATGGTAGATGGCGATTCTGTCCCGAGTTCTTTGCCTCATCGTCTTGCCGATCTCCGAAAACTGCACGAATTCCTTTCCTGCATGCTGTTCGAAAAAAGAATCAAGATAATCCATGCTGTGAAGCGGTAAATCGAACCCGGAAATAAGATGATAGTAATCGCTATTGCTTTTCAGCGCCTCTTCCAGCAGTATTATTTCTGCTTTGATTTGAGAATCACCGCCCCAGGTCACCGGAATGCGATGTACGAAATGTAACGTTCCGCGCTTGACCGATCCTTCGAAAAAAGCAGGATTAAAATCTTCTGATTTTGCGTCCACATGCACGTATATGGAGCTGCGGGAATCGTCCAGTAAGGATAGCAACGTTCTGAGCTGGTCCCAATTCGTATGGGCCTCAATAAGAAATGCATGTCTCATTCTGGGTCTTTCTTCTGATTTTCCTTGCTGCTATAAGAACCAGCAAAAGAATGAATGCTGACACGATAAGAACAAGGGATGTCCATGAAAAAACTATGTTCTGAAATCGAACGCCTGCCCGCAAGTTATCTACGAAAATAACGATTGTCCCAAGGCACACCAGGGCAATAGGTAAAGAGACCTTCTCTTTCGTGATTTCTTTGGAGAAGAGTTCGCAGATAAAAGGAATCAGCATCAGCGTCAGCATTGAGACGCTTCGAGAGAAAAGCTGCTCGTCAGCCAGCGACCCAGCTGCGAAACAGGCCATCATGATAGATAATCCGACATAGTGTCGCGATAAATTAGTTTTTCTCTTTAAAATATATAATAAAATGAACAGGTAAAAAACGAATAACAACAAATCTCGAGCTCTTGAGAAAATAGATGCGCTAACAATGTATGCTCCCTCTCCAAAATATTGCGTTGATTTGAAGGAAAGAGATGCAAAGAAGGGAATCGAGGAAAACTTCAAGAACAAGGAGAATACCGATTCTTGAATATAATGCTGGAGAAGCAGTGGAATACAGCAGAGCGCAAATACCACGTTATGCTTCTTGTAGGCTGTCGACATGATATACAAAAGAGGAATCATCGCCGCAAACGGATGGATGAGAATCAACGGCAGATACAACAGGAGCGATGGGATATTAAATCTGTCTGAGAAATGATAAGCAACGCATATGGCAAGAAATCCCGCCATATAATTTCTGATTCCGCTCACCCCTGCGTTGAAATTGAAAAGACACAGGAAACAGATAACACCGGCGATGAGACTCCTCTTGTTCATTCCGTTGTTGGATTGTTTGAAGCAAAGATAGAATCCCGCGCCAATGTCCACCGTGGCCGCGAGAAGGGTAAGAAATCCATTCTCCGGCTGTAATGAAATCAGAAATATGATGATTCCAATAACAGGCGTGCTATTGTACCCACATACATCCATGAGATAGTGCCAAGCGTCTCCCAGACCAGTTACAGCGAAGCTTCGAGTTGTATCAAGAGTGTCGAAAAAACGAACCGTATCCACGAACACGCTCGCACGCGGCGTCATCATAAAACCGATAAGGCCGAAGAAAAACGCGGAAAATACCAGCACGGTCTTTCGTTTCCCAGCCGGAAGCAAAGCGAGCATTGCAATGGTGGCAAACGTCAATGCCATATAACAAATAGCGAACACTACTCCTCCTCTAAATCGCTTTGGCTGGTATACCGACTAGGACGTTGCCGTCGGCGAAGGAATGCGTGACGACGGCGTTCGCGCCTATGGAGCAATTGCTGCCGACGATGATCGGTCCGATAATCTTCGCACCGACGCCCACGTTCACGCCGTCACCGATCGTGGGACAACCGTCCCTCTCGTCATCGGTTCCCTTGTTGCCAATGGTGGTATACGCGCGACATGTGAAATCACGGCCGATCTTCGCACCCGAATTCACGAAGATTCCATAAGGATGGTAAATGGTCAGCCCTTGTCCAATTTCCGCCTTCACGGAGATATCACAGTTCAGCAGGAGCTTGCAGAACAGCAGCTCGACCAAACGATGAAGCAGTCTGAATGGAAGCCCAAGAATCCGCGGGCGTATATGCTCTGCCCACATGCCGAAACGAATTGTCGCCACGAGAACCTTGGGAAGAACTCCAGGATTATTCATGATTTCCCTTGCCCCCCCCCTGAATGTTGGCAACGAAAAGACGCGTCTTGATGAACAGATACGAGAGTGGAATCGAACGCACAATCAGACCGCGTAGTCCGCCCTGTCTCGGGCAATCGCCCAGGGATGCGAGCAGAGTCTCCATCTCCGGCTGTCGGAGTTTCACTTCCTTGGAGAATTGGCGGTATTTCCCCTTGCCTTCGAGACCGTTGAACACGTTCCAGCGGAATCCCATCGCGGTTTCCGCCGCCCAGCGTGCCTTGACCGCAGTGGCCGACGAGCCCGTCGTGCTGCAGTAATCCGTCAGGGCCTTGAACATCTGCCTATGGTCGCCGATGTAGTCCGGATGCGATTTGTGCGCGGAGGACGTATCCGAAAGCAGCCGATAACGGTACAGCACGTCAGTCAGCACATCCATGCTTTGCACGTGTGAAAGGAACCGGAGCACGAACTCAGCGTCCTCACCGGAGGGGATGGAAGAGAACCGGAGGTCCTCACGTTCGATGATCTCCTTGCGGAACAGCTTGTTCCACAAAGGATTCAGCAGATTCTCGCCGAACAGACGATCGAAATTCCCGGCCATCTCACGGGACGTATCGTAGCTTTTCGCCTCGCTGTTGACGATGGTCTCCGCGGACTTGCCCCGGAGCTTGTCAAAGCCGAACAGGTAACAGTCTCTCGCGCTTTTCCCGATGGCCTTCAGCAGGATGGCGATGGCGTTAGGCGCGATTCCGTCATCCGCGTCAACGAACCAGATGTATTCCGAGTCGCATTCCTCTATGCCGAGGTTGCGCGCCGAACCCACTCCGCCGTTCTCCTTATGAAGAACCCTGACTGCTTCGGATTCGAACTGTTTCGCGACCTGCAACGTGTCGTCGACGGAACCGTCGTCCACTACCACAACGGAAACATCATCCGTGAGCTGTTCTTCGATCTGTTGGAGCAGCCTCTTCAACGGGAACGCCACGTTGTATGCGGGAATCACTATGCCAAGTCGCCTCATGATGCATTCCCTTCCGTATTGTCGAAAAACATTTCCTTGACGAGTCGGTCTCCGAACGAACCTTCCGGATACGAGGATGGCTTCTTCCAAGACAGCTTGAATGCGTCGGTATGTTCGGTCAGGCACTTCCAGACATTGGAGTCAAAGGAATCGCAAATTACTGGAGCGAGGTCGAACAGTTTCGGATTGTCCTTCCCCCGCTCGCCCTCACACCACGTTTTCAGCGAGCCGATTCCGTTGCGATAGGCGTAATCCAACGCGTAGTCGATCAGGAAATAATCGGCAAGACTGTCGTTCCGCTCCCAATACAGGGCGAAGAACCTGTCCATGAAATCGAACAGCGGTTCCTCTCGGACGCCGCCGATGAAGAAGCCGGTCCATCGTCCGTCAGAAACATTGAAGAACGTTGGATCGGGATAGCCGCTGCAGGTGAAGAACGGGCCGGAATAACGAGACGAATTCAACGGCCTGACGACATACAGCGTTGCGTCCATCCACAGGCCGCCATGCAGCTTCAGAAGGTTGAACCGCAGGATGTCCGAAAAATGCGTGAGGGTGATTTCTCCCTCAGCCAGCTTGCGGAAGGCATAATCCGGCAGATCCGTATATTTGCTCACATTGTCTTTTGTGATGACGATGACGTCGCGATTGGCTGCGTTGCGTTTGATTGAGTCCACGCACGCCTTCACTCTGGCCGGCGCTGACTCAAGTCCTTGCCACCAGAACACCCAGATAGGTCCATCATTCACGGCCTCTTCGAACTGAACGTCCGCGCCGGAATCATTCATCTCACGCACAGCCTGAGCGCATAATGGTTCAATTGCGGTGCTGATAGATGAATGTCTGTGAGTGTTGAACGATCTTCCAAGGGACTGGAAAGGCAGTCTCTTAAAGACTTTAGCAACAGTTAAAAACACCTCATTCTTATCCATTCATTTGCTCCTTGAGCTTGGCTCTTTCCTGAGAAGCTGGATCAACGATGCCGAGTTTTTTGAGACCGCTTATGAAATAACGCTTTGGCAAATTCTGATGTTCCAAGAAAAGCATTGGCAACTCAGCGTAGGACAGATGATTTGTCTTAACCCAGACGTCAATCAAAAGTTCGCTCAAATAGCCAAAGACTCTTTTTTCAACCGGTGAATAATTACTAATATCCAGTTTTGATTCCACTTCACCCAGTACGTCAAATAGCCACTCTGAATACGAATCAAAAACATTACTGTTCGCAATTAAAATATTAAGCAAATGAGATTGTTTACTATTGAGAACAATATCAAGATTGTCAACATACTTAGGGTATTTCGCTACCAAGTATTCTCTGATAATTGAAAAGCCTTCTCCTGAAATGTGAGAGCGTTCATAGTGTCCCAACGCCGTTTCTGAGACATAATTATGGGATTTAGGAAGAATTACATCATGGCTTTTTAGAAGTGACTCGATTTCCTCTCCCGTCACGGCTTTATCGCGACGAGTGTCGATTGATTCAAAAGGAACGGCATGAGCGTTAGGAGATCCCAGTATCCTTCGATAATGTACAAGGCCTTTGATGTCGGTCGTGCTGTTCTTCCAAAGCCAGTATTGAGCGGTAAGCTCGCAATACGAAGCGTTTTTTGAACTTATATTGTCACCAGTATTATCCCTAATCAGGGAAGGAATATCTGGACCATTTCCTACTTGAATTCCAAGATATGCTGAATCTGACGGAACTTCGAATGGCTTATGTCCAACGACAGCAATTTGTTTTTCCATTGTTGTATGCCTAACTTGAAATTTGATTTACAGTTTTTTGTACCAACGCGCTAGCTCCGCAGCGCTCAAGTGAATCGCATATCCCCGTTTAGCCATTTCTTGCGCATGCGAGACACGGCCCGACGCATCGCTTTCATGTACATCGAAAGCCGACACCCAGGATTCGATACCTGCATCAAGTGAAATGCGTCGTACCAATGACGGAATTAAATCTGCCTCTTTGGGAACTTTGTCACTGCATACCACGGGAAGGCCGGCAGCCTGCGCCTCAATACTGGCCATTCCCAAGCCCTCATATGTTGAGGGGAAGGCAAGAACGTCAAATGCGCTGTAATAATCCGCAACATCATCACGGACGCCAAGTAGTCTTACGTTGCTCTCGATTTTTAAGCCATGTATTTCCTTGCGTAACTCAGAGTCATCACCATCTCCCACTATTGCAAGGACTGCGTTCGGATTATTCTTCAGCAATTCCGAAAGGGCCTTGATCGTAAAAGTCTGGTTCTTCTGAAAACAGATGCGACCAATTTGACCGATGAGCAGTTGCGAATCGCCAACTCCGAGTTCGTCACGTTTAATCGCACGCGATTGGGGATTGAACGTGAATCTATCTATATCTATGGCGTTGTGAATGATATGGACCTGTTTCATATCAACGGCTTGATCGCCAAATAGCCACCGTGCGGCATATTCCGAGCATGCAGCCAAGTGTGTTGGGTAAACCTTGGAGAACGGTCTGAGCACGTTCTTCACCAGGGTTTTGGCTTTCTCGTTCGGATTCGAGGTGCTGTGGCTGTGTGCGATCCGTACCGGAACTCCGGCCTGTTCCGCGGCCATGAGTGTGAACACGCTGACCGCGTTCATATGAGAGTGCACAATGCGCGGGTGAATCTGCTGGAATAGTTTTCGGCAGGCGTTCACGTACTTGACTGGGTTGCTGTATGGAGGAACGTAGAACACTCGACCGCCCAAGGACTCGATCTCGTCCTTGGGGACCACCGTGGAGTCAGTTTGCACGATGAAATCGAACTGCACTTGGGAATGGTCGATATGGCGGTAATGGTTCATCACGGTGGCCTCAACGCCACCGCCCATCATCCTGCCGACCACCTGAGCTACACGAATCGGCACTGGATTACCGTCCCCAAACCGGAATCAAGCCGACATAACGGCCGTTATCGGCTCTTTTTGTAATCGATCGACCTGTGGTCGGCATGCGAGTCCCGTCCTTTCCCTCCAAATGAACCCCGAATTGGTGTTTTTCAAGCGCAACACAAACCGCGCAGAAACCGCCAGACCCCGTTCATTACCTTCTAAAGTTGATTTTGGCATCCCCCTTAGACACACCCAGCCCCCGTCGTTCACTTCGGGGGCATTCTTCACGGGTTTTCCATGAACACTTTGCTCGTTCGTGACTTGAAAACTGTGTTTGAAATCTGATCCTGTCGGTTTTCCGGGCGTTCCTAAATGAGCGAAAAGAGCCGATAACGGCCGTTACGTCGGTTTGGTTAGTGGTCAGACTGTGCAATCCTCTGCCCTGCATAACGTTTGTGGCACGATTCCGGCACTCTGAATAACTAAGGGGTGACCGGTGATGGTTAATATCGCGATGATAGGCCATAAGCGCATTCCTTCGCGTGAAGGCGGCATTGAGATCGTTGTAGATGAACTAGCTACGCGTATGGCCGCAAAGGGGCATAAGGTCATCGCATACAATCGCAAGGGACATAATGTTGCGGGCGCCGAATTCGATGGAAACGTTCATTCCGCAAATAAGCCTTTTGTATATAACGGCGTGCGTGTTGTTCCAGTGCCGACTTTTGAAGCGAAAGGTTTGGCGGCGCTGACCTCCTCATTCTTCGCAACACTGAAAGCCATTGCGGCCAGGCCTGACGTGATTCACTATCATGCCGAAGGTCCTTGCGTCATGCTGCGTCTGGCGCATTGGGCGGGCATTCGCACGGTAGCGACCATTCACGGTCTTGACTGGCAGCGTGCCAAATGGGGCAAGTTCGCCTCCGCATATCTTAAGTTCGGAGAACGTACCGCAGCGAAATGCGCGGATGAAATCATAGTGCTCAGCGAAAGCATGCGGCTGTATTTTCAAGAAAAATATGGTCGCGGTACACATTTCATTCCCAATGGCATCGAATATGGTGAGCCAGTTTCGGCGCAGGAAATTACCGAAAAATATGGTCTTCATAAGAATGACTACGTACTGTTTCTCGGGCGTATTGTTCCCGAGAAAGGCGTGCATTACCTTATCGAGGCGTTCAGCAAGCTGAATACGAACAAAAAGCTTGTCATCGCTGGAGGCGCTTCCGACTCCAACGAGTATTACCAGCATATTCAGCAGATGGCTAATCAGGATTCTCGTGTTATTTTGACCGGATTCATACAAGGGCAGGCACTCAAAGAGCTCTATAGCAATGCTTATATTTATGTGCTCCCAAGCGACTTGGAGGGTATGCCGATGAGTCTGCTGGAAGCCATGAGTTACGGTAACTGTTGCCTTACGTCCGACATTCCGGAATGTGCGGAAGTAGTAGAAGGGCACGCAGCGACATTCCAGCATGGTTCTGTTGAATCCCTGCGGGAAAAACTTCAGGAATTGCTTGAAAACGATGATCTTGTACAACGTTACAAGGCAAATGCCGCAGATTACATCGTTGGTAAATATAACTGGGATTCCGTCACCGATCAAACACTGAACCTGTACGGGGGAGAGTGAGCATGCGAATTCTCCTAGTGAACAAATATTTCTATCGTAAAGGCGGCGCGGAAACCTACTTTTTCGCCCTGGCGGAGGGCTTGAAGGCGCTCGGCCATGAGGTGGCGTTCTTCTCCATGCAGCACCCGAATAACGAGTCAAGTTATTGGAGTAAATATTTTGTTTCCGAAAAGGATTATGTGGGGGATATTTCCGCTTTCAAGAAGGTTCAGGAAGCTTCCACACTGATTTACTCTTTTGAAGCGAGACGCAAGTTCGAAGCTTTGCTAGAGGAATTCAAGCCAGATGTGATCCACATGAACAATGTGCATCGCCAGCTGACGCTCTCGATTCTTGATGCACCGTATTTGAAGAAGCACCATGTGCCAGTGGTATACACGGCACACGACTATATTCTGCTGTGCCCGGCCTACACCATGGTGAATGGTAGGGGAGAGGTCTGCGATGCCTGCCTGGATAGGCATTTCATGCACGCTACGAAGAACGTGTGTGTGAAAGGCTCTCGCGCCAAGAGCGCCTTGGCCACCATGGAGGCCAAATTCCTGAAGCTCCACCACTCATATGACAAGATTGATTTGATTATCGCGCCTTCGCAGTTTATGAAGAACAAGCTTGATGAGGGTGGCTTCTCTGGCAAGACTGTTGCGATGCAGAACTTCCTGACCGATTCGCAAATGGCGATGGGCGCTCGGGTGGCGAACACTCATAAGTTTGAGGATACGCAGGCTGGGGCACGGCCATATTTCCTGTTCTTCGGCCGTCTTTCCAAGGAGAAGGGCATTCTTACCCTAGTGAAGGCGTTCCTGCGGGCTGCGGGGCTTGCTAATGGGAGTGCCGATACGCAGAGCAGTGACCAGGATGCCCAGATGCTTCCCGAAGTGTGGGATCTGCACATCGTCGGTGACGGTCCGGAACGTGAGGCGATTGAGCAGCTGATAGCCTCGGCCGGCCCACAAGCCGCTGCACGTATTCATCTGCTGGGATACAAGAGCGGTGAGGAACTGCAACGCGAAGTTGGCAATGCCCGCTTCACCGTGCTGAGCTCCGAATGGCGGGAGAACATGCCATACTCCGGTCTGGAGTCGCTGGCCGCGCAGACCCCGGTGATCGGCGCGAACATCGGTGGCATCCCCGAGCTGGTGGTGGAAGGAAAGACCGGTTTCCGCTTTGAAAGCGGTGATCTGGATAGCTTGACTGTGGCGCTGCGTAGGGCGGTCAATGTGGACGAGTCGCGTTACGACACCATGCAGCGGCAGTGTGACCAGTACGTGCAGAAGCGTTGCCGGCAGAGCGGGTATGTAGAGAAACTTGAACAAGTTTACGGTGATATCTATGATAGGAATTTACATGGCAAATGTGAGTGAGGCAGCTATTCCTGCTATACCATCCAAGATGAAAAAACAACGGCTTCAAAATGCTGATATATTTGCCATGATGACGATGGCCTTTTTCGTAATCACTTTTGTGCTGAAAGCTTTAACAGATGGTATTTTCGTTACACAAGGTATGAAGGGGGCAATTACTGATAGCAAATATCTAACCATGGGTGGGACCATTTTTTTTGGGCTCATTTATATGGTTCGGCATAAGAAGAATCGAGTTTTCTGGAACGAGTTCAGAAAACTGATTACAGTTGCTTTGGTTTTCCTTGTTGCCACACTTGCTTTAATCATATATCAGAACAAGTATGCTCAATGGCAGATTAGAGATATTCTCAATCTTATCACCCCCATGATATTTGCCTACGTTGTGTTGAATGTGCTCTCTTTTGAACAGCTGTTTAAGGGCCTGAAGATTGCCTTGGTTATCTCGGTTATTGGATATATTATTCAGCTGATGTTGCGTGGTGTTACTTTTGACGATATTTTTCAGTCAAGTTTTTCCGATTCCACATCTCCTTTGGAATCTAATGATTTCTCAGCCATTGCTATAATGTTCTGCTTCTTTTTTTGCTATTATCGCAGTAGCAAATGGATGACAGCTCTAGCTACTGTATATGCGATTGCGACATTCAAGAGAATGGCAATTATATTTGCGGTCATAGCTTTCTTTTTCCCGATCATGGTCGATAGAGATAAAAAAATGCCAAAGTGGACTACTCCTATTGTTATAGGAGTTTTCTTTGGTGTTGCAATGTTCTATTGCTATTTGATGCTTCCTACATCAACTTCTTTGCAGGGGTCTCTGCATTTAAACATTGGTAAGATGACCATGGGGCGGTCGGATTTTCTCGCTGCCTTATTGAATCGTGGATTTCAATCATTTGGATTCGGATCTGTAGAGGCCTCATTGGGACATAGCTTAGAGATGGCCTTTGTTCGCATGACCTTCGAGCTCAGCCCGATTGCGGTGCTGTTGTTCATCAACAATTATTGGAACATCACTGGCAGGAATCTGTATTGCTCGTTATTGATGGTTTTCAATTTCCTTAACCTTACTACAGCTGATTCCATCAGCGCCATGTTCGCTTGGGCTGTCTGCTACATCCTCATTGGAATGGTGGTTTACGCTCACGGGCCTGCAGTGACAGCGGCCAAGCAATCCAGATTATTCGCCAAATGGCAGCGCGGTTAGTTTATCCCGTTTAATACGTTATTCGAATGAAATGATGAGAGAGGAAATATGTTATGACGATGCATTCCGATAATCCACGGAAGGCTTATATCACCATCTGTACTGATGACAAGTATTTGCCTGGGGTCGTTGCGTTGAATCGCTCATTGAGAACGGTCGAATCCGAGTATCCGCTCATCGTATTGACAACTGGTAATATGTCCGAGTCCGGCGTTCAAACATTGGCCAATGAATCCATTCGGCATCTGACTGCCAAGAATATCGTTCCCAGCGAATATATTCGCAATCTGAATATCAAGAATGGTTCCCCCAATTGGAGCAACACTTTCTTCAAGCTTCGTATTTTCGGCCTCTCCCAATTCGATACGCTTGTATACCTTGATTCCGACATGATTGTGCTGAGGAACATCGATCATCTTTTCGACAAGCTCCATATGAGTGCTGTCGCGGCGGGGCATCATTTCAACAAGACATGGAACCAGTTGAATTCCGGTCTCATGGTGTTCACACCGTCCATCGCATTGGAGAAGAATCTTGTCGACCTCATCGAGGGGGAGCCGTCCGCGGATATGCTGAACGGGCAGGGCATCGGCGATCAGGACATTATCAACCATTACTTCGATGACTGGGATCGACAGGATAACCTTCACCTGCCTGAAACCTACAATCAGTTCATCAGCCTTGTCCCGGAGTACCTCCGAAAAGGATATTTGGCAACCACGAAGGATATCTACGTTGTTCATTTCGTGGGCAAAGTGAAGCCTTGGAACTACACCATCAAGGAATATCTTCACATGCTGCTCAGGGCGCTTCGCTGGCGTTCACTTGCCGAGTTCTCGATTGTGCGAACCTTCAATCGGTTGTTGCGTAAATAAATACAAGGATTTGACTGTAACGGACGGATATCATGGTTTCTTTGCAGAAAGTGCTGCCTCGTGTGCTTCCGTGTATTCCTGGGAACGACTTGTTATATCGTATCTTGAGAATCAATGCGGTAAATGCCGAGCCTCTGGCATGCGACGTCGATGCGCTTGATGAGTTGTCGGACATTCATCCACGTTCTTCGTCTCCTTTCGTTCCTGATTATCGCGTGGGCGGGGCTTCCGATTATGATTTATCGCTGATCGTGCCTTGCTATAACGTCGAAGATTATATCGATGAGTGCCTTACGTCCATATTTGGCCAGGAGACCCATTATTCGATGGAAGTAATCGCCGTCGATGACGGTTCCACAGATTCGACTGCCGATAAGTTGAATCAGTGGAAGCAACGGCATGACAATCTGGTCGTATACCGGCAGAAGAATGCCGGTTTGGCCGCCGCGAGAAATACTGGCCTCGACCATGCCCGCGGTAGCAACATCATGTTTCTGGATTCCGATGACATGCTGGCTCCCAATGCCGTCGAATTATTGATGGACACACTCACATCCTCATCCGCCGACTATGTGTCTGGATCGTATGTCAGGGTGAACGAATCCGGGAAGCCGATTTCAAAGCCTTATCAGATCGGCAGTTGTGGTATGCCTTGGGGGCGTGTGTATCGTGCCTCGGTATGGGATAGCCTGCGTTTCCTTGAAGGATATTGGTTTGAGGACACCCTGCAGGCGTATTGCATCGTTCCTTTCCACCGTGAGACTAGGCAACCTCTTGCCCAGACCAGGTACAGGATTCGTGGAAACTCAATATCGCATGACAGCGCAAGACGGAACAAATCGGCGGACGCCTACTGGGTGGTCGAAGCGACATTGGAACAATGCCGTATGTTGGGATTGCCGATAGGACAGACACTCTACGAGCAGACTATAGGACAGTTCGGTGCCTTGGGGGCAAGTCGTATCGACGGCTGGAGCGAAGCCCACCGCAGGATCTTCTTCCTTGCATGCTCGAACCTCATCACTACCACCACCGAATTCACGGGACTCACCACCAAACGGGCATTGGTATGGCGGGATATGGAGCTTGCCTTACGAACCCGTAACTACCGCCTTTGGAAGCTTGCTTGCTATTTCGCCTACATCGGACGATGACTGCCTCGCCCGTGTGCGATATGAAACGTATTCTCTAGCCAGGAAAGAGCGATGATATGCCGCGACATGAACGAATGACCACACCTCAGACAGATATACGCAGACACTACAACGATTTGGACGGTTTCCGCGCCATCGCGGCGTTCGCGATCGTTGTCATGCATGTGTTTCTTCGAGGTGCGTATGGTGCAGACCTCGCTCATGGAGATGGGACCGATCTCCTGAGTCTCATCCAGACCATAGTGTCTTCGCTTGGCACCTTCGTCACGCTGTTCTTCATCATCAGCGGATTCGGATTGTGCTGTGGCTACTACGACCGCATCAAGAACGCCGAGATCACGCCTGAACGTTTCTATACGAAGCGCATCGCGAAACTGCTGCCCTTCTTCGCGCTTCTTGTGCTATTGGACATCATCGGCACAGGCGGTAAGGATTCCCTGTGGGAGGCGTTCGCCGACATCACCATGGTCTTCAATCTGCTGCCCGATCTGAACATCGAGGTCATCGGAGTGGGATGGGCGCTCGGCGTCATATTCCTCTTCTATTTCCTGTTCCCGTTCTTCGTGTACACCATCAGCACCAAGCGTCGTGCCTGGCTAACGTTCGCGGTCTCCATAGCGCTTAGTCTCTCCTGTGTGTTCTACTTCCACAAGACCAATGGCAATCTCGATGACCGCCGCTTCATCTATCAGGCGATGTTCTTCGTCGCCGGAGGACTCTTGTTCCTCTATAAGGACCGCATCGGTTCAATGGGAAAGATCGGGAGAATCGTCACGTTGGTGATTGCGATTGGCGCGTTGCCTCTCCTGTATGTCAGCGGTCCCGCCTGGACGACCAACCTCAGGCAGCTGGTATTGTGGGTTCCTTGGATGGTGTTCGCGATCGCATCCGACCATAGGATTTTCAGTAACCGGATCGCCAAGTTCTTCAGCGGGATCAGTTTTGAGATCTACTTGTCGCACCTGTTCATCTTCCAGGTGTTCAACATGTTACATCTCACTCACCTCACCGGTATCCCATCAGTCGATTATCTTATGACGCTCGCTCTGGTGATTGTAGGAGTGACGGGTTTCTCGGTGCTGGCGAAGAGGGCCATCGATTATGGCTGGTCGCTATGGCGTAAGCGCCGTTGAACCATAGAAACCTGTAATTGCAGATAAGAACGAATCACGCGATACCAGACAGCGAGGAATCCCCTATGAAAATCGTATTCGTCAATCCCATCGTCTATACGCCGGAGAACGCGTCAATCCCCAAAGTCGACAATATCACCAGCACGATGAGCTACGATTTGTGCCTTGCCTTCCAACGCGCAGGCATAGATATGACGTTGGTCGCAGCCGAGGAGTGGAAGCCGATCAGACAGACGGATTTCCCATTCCATGTGGTGTGGATGAAGAGCCATTGGAAGAGGTTCTTCCCCATTCATCGCATACCGGTGAATTTGGGACTGATCCGTTATCTGAAACATAGCGATGCGGATCTTGTCATCACCAGTGAGGTGTTCTCCGTCGATTCACTGATCTGCTCGGTCTTCGCGAGGCACAAGACCATCATCTGGCATGAGATGGCCAAACACAACCGTATGGGCGGCGGAATGCTGTCTCGTTTCTGGTACAACGTGATTCCCAAGCTGTTCATGCGCAAGGTTCTGGTAGTCGGACGAAGCGAGGAGGCCCGCGCCTTCATCTCCCGGTATTGCGCACGAGTCAGCGAGACGGTCATCGGACACGGGGTCAATCTCGATGTGTTCCGTACCGCTTTTCATAAGACGAATACATTCTGTGTAGTCTCCCAGCTCATCGACCGCAAACGCATCGACGGCATCATCAAGGCTTTCGATGCTTATGTACGCCGTTACGATGCGGACTGCAAGCTGTACGTCATCGGTGACGGTGATCGTCGGACCGACCTAGAGCGGTTGACGCAGTCGCTGGGCTTGGAGAACTCCATCGAATTCATGGGGCAACTGGAGCACGACGAGTTGCAACGGTATCTCAGTGAGGCCAAGGCGATGCTGGTCAACACCTCGAAGGACAACAGTATGCTGTCCATTGTGGAATCGATTGCCAGCGCTACTCCGGTGATTACCACGTCGGTGCCGTTGAACGCCGCGGAGATACGAAGCCATGAGCTCGGCATCGTCAAGGACGGTTGGAATGAGGATGACTTGGCATATCTGGACGCGCATCTGGATGAACTCGTGGAGCATTGCAAGGTATACCGTGAAACGCTGTCCACAGACTATAAAGTGCGACAATTCATGAAGCTGTATGACGGATGCATCCGGCCTCAGCGCAAAGGCTGAGCGTCGCGATGATGCATACCATATCGGATTCCTATGGTGAGTGGAATGGAGATCAGATGACTGAATCGATTAGACCGTTGGTGAGCGTGGTCGTTCCCGTGTACAACACCAAGCCGGATGACCTTCGCTCCTGCTTTGCCTCGTTGTCTCAGGCGAAGGACGCTCGTCTGGAGATCATCGCGGTCGATGACGGGTCGCGCGCCGAAACAGCACATCTGCTGGACGATATCGCTGCCGAATGTTCCAATACCGTGCACGTGATTCACAAGACCAACGGCGGGCAGAGTTCGGCCCGTAACCGTGGTATAGCGGAAGCACGAGGCGAATACATCGAATTCGTCGACAGTGACGATTATGTGGATTGGGATGCTCAGCAGCGCGTATTGGAGACGTTGACCAGTCACAAGCCCGACATTCTGCAGATCAACGTCGTCGGCATGACCGAGGCAGGCGTGTATTTCTGGCCGCCGAAACATGGGGACGGGGAGTACCGCGAGATCGACAAGCGTGAAATCATGACCGAATGCGCAGCCATGTGGGCGCAGCTGGTCAAGCGTGAGTTGTTCGAGACCAGCGGAATCGTCTTGTGCGAAGGCATCCATATCGGTGAGGATTTCGCCTCCATCCTTTCTTTGGCGACCGTTGCAAGGAGCGCCGCAGTGCTTGATGTCGATTTATACTATTTCATCGACCATGATTCGAGTATCACGCATATTCCACATCCTCAGATGCTTTTGGACATCACGCATGCAATGGATTTCGTTCTGGAGCATGTAGGCGACGATCTGGAAAAGTACCACAATGAAATCGAATATCAGGCAATCAAGCAGGTGCGATACGCGGGAGTAGTACGCGCGCTTGATTGGGAAGGAATTCATTCCAAAGTCATACCGCAGCTAATCGAATATATGGAAACTCATTTCCCGTCATGGCAGAGGAATCCGTATTATTGTCAAGAGGCTGCGAACCAATTGAAATATCGTTTGCTGATTGGTGGTCATTACAGGCTGTATATATTACTGCATCAGGGACTACATGCATTGAGGAATTCGGGTGGTATTCGTAGCGTATTGCTGAATTGAAGGTAATTCACTGAGTAGTGGGCTTGACGTGGCTCGATTTGACAGAGGTAATTGTTGTTTGCACTCACTATTGACCGTCGTAAGGACATTGGTTTGATATGCTGTACCATTCGAAAATGGTTGCTGCAATCAAAAATGCAAATTGTTTCAACAGGTGCTGCAGCGCGTCAATGACAAGACTGTCGATATATAATCGCTGAATGATGTAGATGGAGTTTTGACTATGGCTGATAAGTCTGTATTCGTGGATTGTTTTCTATCGCATAATCTTGGCGATGATTTGTTCTTCTTCACTTTGGTATCTCGCTATCCGAAAGTCAATTTTACGGTGTACGCGGATCGTTCGTATGAGTATCTGAGCAATCGGTTTCCCAATGTAAAGCTCATTACATCGGTTGAATCTTCTTCTTCTCGTTTTGGAACCGCCGACAAAATCATGCGCGTCTGTTCCGCTATGAGACAACGTGTAGCGCTTATCCGGGAAGCCGATGCCATGGTGACGATTGGCGGTTCGATCTACATGGAATCCAAGGCACGAGGTCCCAAGGAACGCCTGCAGCGGCTGTACCGTTCCTGCAAAGACGCGTCATATGCCAAGGCGGCTGGTCACTATTTCATTCTTGGCGCGAACTTCGGCCCCTACTATTCACAGCAATATTTGGATTCGTATCGACGGTTCTTCGAACGGCGATGCGATGACGTTTGCTTCCGGGAAACCTATTCCGCAGGCCTTTTCCCCAGTGTGAAGTCCGTGCGAAGCGCTCCTGATGTGCTGTTCACAGCCGATCTGCCAAGCGTCCCCAAGCGCAGGCAGGCATTTTTCTCGGTTGTCGATCTGGACAATGATGGTAAGTTCGGGGCGTTGCGTGACCGTAGACGGCAGTACGAGGATTGGCTGCTTCGGTCCATTAACGAGTGTTCTCAAGCCGGTTATGATGTCGTTCTGGCATCGTTCTCCGAGCCGGAAGGTGACGTCAAGGCCGTGAGCAGGCTGGCTGAAGAGGCATCGAGGCAAGGATCTGATGTGCAACCCCTGTTCTATACGGACAACATGGATGAGGTGCTTCGAGAGCTGGCTGCTTCGGAAATCGTCGTCGGCACCCGTTTCCACGCAACGATTCTGGGCCTCGTCGCCGGTGCGAGAGTGTTGCCCATCATGTACAGCGACAAGACGAAGCACGTTCTACAGGACATCGATTTCGACATGGCCGACGCAGTCGACCTGAAGCGTACAACTGACGATGAACTTGCTGCGGTGTCACCCGTGCGCGATGCCGTCGCCTTCGACGTGCATGACGTGATTGCTGCAGCGCAGTGCCAGTTCGCGGCACTGGATGCTTTCCTTGGCGAGCGGGAGAGCCTGTCAGACCGGGCAGCAACAGAAGAGCAGTGAGGGTTGGGAACGGAAGATGAACGACACCATGCAAGATCGGCCGTACATTACGGTGATGGTTCCCGTGTATAACGGAGAGAACTTCCTCAGGCAGGCGGTGGATTCCGTTTTGAGTCAGCCGTGTGGCGACTTTGAGGTGCTTATCCTCGATGATGGTTCTACAGATCGAACCCGAGAGATTGGTGAAGCGTATGCTGCGCAGGATAATCGGGTACACTTCTTCACTCACGAGAACGTGGGACTCGGCCAAAACCGCAATCTTGGCTATCCCCATGTGCGTGGCAAATGGCTTATCTTCCTCGACCATGACGATGTGATGTTCCCCGGTGTGTACACCGAAGAGCTGCGTCAGGCCTTGGAGAAGTGCGAGTCCACGGGCATCGAGATGATTGTCAACTCCCGCGTGCGCAGCAATGAACAGCTTGGCGATCTCCGCTTCGACCGTATCCCGACCAACGGTATATTCCCTAGTCATGACCCGGTCTCTTGGAAGATTCCCTATGAGTTGGCGACCAATGTCTATTCAGCCGATTTGGTGCTGCGCAACAATATTACCTTCGCCACCACGCGGCCGGAAATGGAATCGATTTTCCGCCACCAGTGCGCGTATCTGGCGAACCGCGTCATGTTCTGCAACCAAGGGTTCATTGAGATTCGCAGGGCCAGTGGTAGTCAGATTACCAATAACTGGAATCGGATGAAGATGCGCGCGGTCCGTCTTGCCGAATACTCGAAGCTTCCTGCTTGGCATAAAGTTCATGGTGACGATTCGGCGGCTGTGAGCAAGGCATATGAGGTGCTCAGCGGCACTATCGTGGATTTCTTTGATGCCGCTGCACGCGCAGGGTTGCCCTGTGAAGACATCGACAAGACGTTGTCTGAGAACGCGGTGCGCGATGATGTGCTGCAGCCTCGTGCAGAATACACCGAGACCGCGAGGGATGTACTTCGCCATTACCGGGCCGGTAGGCTCGGACGCATCAAGGCGGATGCAATTCTCAGAGGACTCGTTCGTGTTGCGAAAAGGAGATTTGCAACGTCTGATCAGGAACGCGGTGCTGATCTCCAGTGGGCCAACGAGCAATTCGAGGAGGCAGCGAAACGATATCCTGCAGCCATTTTGGGACTGATTCATGGAGAGGCAATAGGGAGGAAGTAGTATGTCCGTGCTTTCCGAAGCGAAATCACTAATCAAGCAATCACTCAACGCCGTGCAGGCACCTCGTAACCGTAAGGAGTTCTTATCCTCTCTGCACAACGATGAGAACAAGCCGGCGATTCTTCTGACGAACACTGCCGCATACAGGAATCTCGGCGACCACGCTATCACAATGGGAGAATACGCGTTCCTCGACCACTACTTCCCCGGATATCAGGTCATCGAGATTACGGCACCTCAGTGGCGTAACATGCGCGGTCTGGACATCAAGTACTCCATGCCGAACGTCGAAGCGGTATTCCTCCACGGAGGCGGCTACATGGGGACCCTCTGGGGTGGCAACGAGGAGAATAACGCCATGAGCCAAATCAATCATGCCGGAGATCTTCCGTGCGTCTACTTCCCCCAGACCGTATTTTACGAGGGCGGCTCAGCGGCCGTCAGCCTGAAAGAAAGGCAGAAATTCTATCAGGCGCATGAGAACACTCTCTTCTGTATGCGAGACCGCCGCAGCTACGATTTCATGCGGAAGGAATTCAGCTTTGCCAAGACGAGGACGATTTACACACCTGACATCGCGCTGTTCTTGGATGACCCCATCGGGCAGCAAGCACGCTACGGCGTGACGCTGTGCTTCCGCCACGATGAGGAGAAGGCCTCCGATGATGCTTCGCTGAAGCATATCGTCGCGCTTCTTGACAGGCAGCAGCTGTCCCACCACTACACGGACACGGTCGCCGACCATTCGTTTCCGCTCACACAGCGCGAGGACGAGGTCCACGACAAACTCCGCGAGTTCAAGAGCTCTCAGCTCGTCATTACTGACCGTCTTCACGCGATGGTGTTCTGTGCGATTACGCACACGCCGTGCATCGCCTTCAACAACATCAACGGCAAGGTTGAAGGTGTGAACCAGTGGATTAAGGATTTGGATTACGTGAGGCTTACGGTTCCCGAGGCAGTCACGGAAGATCTCATTGCTGAGCTGATTTACTGCGACACTTCTCGTTCCCAGAGCACGCGACAACTACTGCAGGGGGCTTATGATGACATGTCTCGGAGCCTCGCTGGGTTCACCGGTCTTCGTATGCAGGTTCAAGGGGAGTGACTGACAGTGAACAAATACAAGAACTTGTTGCTCAACACTGGGCTGTTTGCATTCAGTCAGTTCGCGACCAAGCTCATCACGTTCTTTTTGGTTCCGCTATACACGTACTACATGACGACGGAGCAATTCGGTGTTACCGATATGTCCTCCACGGTGATTGCGCTTCTATTGCCTTTAGTCACACTATCTGCATCCGATGCGGTATTGCGATTCGTAATTGATGACAAAAAGAATCAAGACAAATACATTTCTCTTGGTGTCGGTCTGATCGCTTGCAGCGTTATTGTCGTAGCGGTATCATTGCCGCTATTGGATTTGCAATTCCTTGGAGGTCTAGGCAAGTATAAAGGATTATTCTTCTTGTGCTATGTGGTGAGCGCTTGCCAGTATTTCTGTGGTCTGCTCGCCCGTGCGCTAAATCAACTCAAGCTTATTCCGGCGGCGTCCATCATTTCCACATTGGTGACTGGAGTTTTAGCGGTATTGCTTATTGCCAAGATGGGCTATGCGACAGAGGGTTATTTCTGGTCGCTGATTATTGGAAATGCATGTGGTGCACTCACCTTTGTATTCGCGGGAAAGCAGTACCATCATATTCAGTTCATCCGTAGCAGTATGGATCTCATCCTATTGAAAAAGATGCTTGCCTATTCGATTCCGATGATTCCGAATGCCTTGTTTTGGTGGATTGGTGTTAGCATCAACCGTTTTTTCATTACTGGCATGATTGGCATTGGTGCATCTGGATTGTTTGCAGCAGCACAGAAGATTCCTAATTTGTTGAATACGTTCTCGGGAATCTTCCAGCAGGCGTGGCAACTTTCCGCGTTTCAGGAGTTTAAGAAGAAAGACATATCGGGCTTCTTTGCCACGGTATTCAAACTTTATCATGGTGGAATCGCAATAGTGAGCACGGGTATCATTGCATTGGCTCAGTGGCTTGCTTCCTTCATGTTACAAAAGGATTTCTATTATGCATGGCCGATGATTTCCGTCATGATTCTTGCGTTCTATTTCAACATTTTGAATGCTTACTATGGCACGATATACACGTCAGCGATGAAGACAAAGCATTTGATGACCACCACAGTTGCAGGTGCTGTGAGCAGTGTAATCTGTACATGGTTGCTTATTCCTATTGCCGGTATTTATGGCGCTGGCATCGCCATGGTCATCAGCAATGCGCTGGTACTGGTACTTCGCGTCATCACCGCGAAGAAGATACTTGTTTTCAAGGTGGACTGGCCGTCGGTGATTGTTACCATGTTGCTATTGATTTCCCAATGCATGGTGAGCCTTATCCACTGGCCTTCGTATTTAGTGGTTTCATGGGTGCTGACCATCGCGATATGTGGTCTTCAGGTGTTCTCATGCCGTTCGGTGATGAGTAGGGCCATCGCAATGGTGAGGCATCGCTAGGGATTTTGGACAATTCAGTTTGAATTTATTTCGGACGCTGTTATATAGTCAGCAGCGTCCTTCTATTTTGGGTGAGGCCCATATCAACAGAGGAATTACATAGAATGCATATCCCTCGAACTGCAGATATAGATATGCGGTGAGAATCAGCCAATATGTGGTCGTCTTACTCCAAGCATGCTGACGTGTGATGTACCGGAGGATAATCGATACAAGAACGATGAAGCCGATGAGCCCGAATTCGGTAATGAAACTGGTATAGGAACTCATGGTGAAGACATTGGTCGGGGTCAGGCTCTTCCATACCCACCATGGGACTTTTGCATCTGGCCCATTGAGTATCGCGTATGCGGCGGTGGTACCTTGACGATTGGCTTCGACGATATTGCCTGAACCAAATCCTAAAAGAAGATTTGCGGGGTGTTTGATTAAGGCGACTAATGGCGTCATGGTCTGAGAGATACGCGCTGAAGTTGAGTCGTCTCCCAGTAGCGGCCCTTGCGCCAATATCGCTCGTATTCTGCTGTTGAGCAGTGCCACTGCCACGCCGGCAACAGCCATCACGCCGAACGTACCCCACGCCAATCGCGCCTGTTTGTGATTCTTGAAGTCTGTATCCACGATGATCGCAATCACCAGCGCAACACCGGTATCGAGAATAATGCGTACTCCTGCGCCCATGATGATGCTGCCGGCTGCGAACACGATGATAAGATCACGCAGTCGCCTGGCATAGATGCGGTCCCGTCTGCGCATAAGCCACATGAGCGGCAGTAGCACGCCGTAAAGGTGCATGCCGATATAGCTTGGTTCTGCGAACAGGAATTGCGGGCGATTGCCACCCCACGCGGAGTCTGCAGTGATATATTCGCGGGACATCAGGTCGCTGAACCAGTCGCGTACGAACGTGATATCCAGCTTAATGGAGAGAAATTGGACTACACCTACCGCGAACGCAAACCAATATGCGATGAGGATGATGCGAATCATCTGCCGCCAGTCAAGATGCTTGATGGTAACCGCGATTCCAAGTGACGCGAGACAGGCCAACGCGCCACCGATGCCGAGTAATGACCATAGGGCCGGCAGCGGGTGGAACGCCACCGTGAACCATCCGAACGAGGAGAGTGCTACGAGCAATAATGGAAACAGGAAGAACGTACGGAATCTGCGATACACCTGCGGAATCAAGCGCCAGTTAAGGGCCGTATACAGCATGAGCAGCCATGGACTTATGGGTGTCCAGAACGGCATATACCAGCCCAGGACCGTGCCATCTACTGGGAGCAAGGCGAGTGCCGCATACAACAAGTAGTCCGATCGGTCTGTGACATCCAGATGTCGGATGTAGATTGGCCTGCTGGCTGGCGTGGAATATCGGGCTTTATCTGTTGCGTTATCTGTCATCGGGCGATACATCCTGCCTTTTCGGAGGTTCGCTCTGCTACATATGTGTGTTCGCTATCATGCGAGGTGCATGCACGGGGATGAAGCAGAGCCATATACCTCCTATCATGGGCCCCCTTGAGGACGTGTGGGACACTTGTGTCATATGCGCAGGTCGTTTATAGCCATTACTCAGCATCGGTGAACCATTGCAGAATGCGTGTGCTTTGTGTCGCGATGCTGTCTCGTATGCGTTCGATCGTGCGGTGCTTGTTTGCTTGGTCTTTATTGGTGGTCTGCGGCATGGTTTCCGCTAAATCGAGTGCTTCCTGAGCGGTTTGGAGAAATGTGGGGAGTGTTCGGGCCGCGAGGTCGATAAGCAGATGGCGTAGTGTCTACCAGTCGGAATGTCCTGCGCATGAGTCGGCGAATCGTTGCCAGTGGTGAAGGTCTATTCGTTCCCAGTGGTATTCTCCGCCGATGCTCATGGCGAGTTTGCGGTCCTTGCGTTGCGTGTCGTAGGCGAACAGGGATGCAATGTCATAGAGCGGTGCCAGCTGGAGCGTTCCGTTGACCGGTTCCAGAATCGCATAGTTCTTGGCGTGAGCGTCTGACCCGGCATTGATGTAGTTGAAGATCAGCGCTTCGAAGAAAAGTGTCACATCATCTTCCGAAAACCTGTTGTTTCGCAGAAAATGTACGATGTCGATAGCGCCGGCTCCTCGTCGGATTGATATTTACTGTCCGTCATGACGTTCATTGCCTGGCAGAAGTCCTCTTGATGAACTCATGCTGGCGTTGTCATAGCGATGTTCCATGACTTATCGGCGGGAAAATGAACGAGCTTGACACTCCGCAGCCCCAATCCGTTAGTCGGTTTTAGAATCGCATAGTGCTTGATATGGATGGGTGAGGATTTGGCCAAGCTTCCGTGTATCCGGAAAAGTGTCGGAACTGGTAGTTCGAGTGGTTGGAAAATGTAACTGACATGCAGAACATCCTCGAGGATTTTCGCCTGAAGCTGTACGGTAACGGGGAGAATACGCGCGACTAGATTCATGCGGACGACCGCTCTACCGGCGTGCGGACGATCCTGACCAAGGATTGTTCGGACGAGACGTATCTGATTGGCACGAAGGGTGAGTACAAGAACGTCGCCGTACTGTGTGACATTTTGATCGTGATGGGCAAAGTCCGAATGATTTCGACTGGGTGAAGGACCGTCCCGGCAACGACCGCCGCTATGCGATTGACAGCATAAGCTGCAGGTTGAGTTGGGCTGGAATCGGTTCGTATGGGCTTCCAGAAGGGCCCGGGGCAGACAATCAAGTATACAGAAGCACGCATGTGGGAGTCGGACAAGGCCGCCACCGAGGCTAGGTACAAAGCAACAGGGACAGAGACTGGGATATGAAAACATATTTAGTGGCTGCTCGTCATTGTGGCTACTAAATATGCGGAGTGTATTCTCTTGAAGAGATGGCATCGTGTCTGCTAACATTAGCGATGTTAAAAAGCCACCAATGCCTCTCATTGAAGTACACTAGGGTGGCATTTTTCTTATTGGAGAGAAAGATGGAATAGGCCTCGACTCTGCTCCTATCCAGTTAGCCAGCAATAGCGTCGTATTAAAGGAGGCTTCTGCTGTTTTCGTGGGCTAGATGCTTGGTTCCGGTAATCGAAGGTCGGGTCCGCCGCAGCGGAGCATGACGAGCGCGATGAGATTGTTCACGTGGCGGAAGCCGTAGGCCATGCGAATGGTGACCTTGATCCGGTTGTTGAAGGCCTCGAGCCTGGCGTTGGAGTAGCCCAGTCGGATCGTGTGCAGGATGTCGGGCCGACGGCGTCGGATCTTTTTGGAGAGCCCGACGATCTCGGGGATGCGGCTGTGGGATGCCCGAAACACCCGACGGTTCAACTCGGCCCTGGCTTGTTCGAAGAGGTGTCTGAGCAGGGTCCTCAATAGTTCCTTGAGCTGCCAGGCGCGGTAGAGCTGCCGGTAGTGTCCGCTATCTTGCGCACTTTGGTTTTCGCCCGTCCCTGTGGCGGTGATCAGTTCGCTGCCGGTACATTCTCACCGAGCCTTGACATGTCGAGGTAGCGGCGCGTCGACCACTCGTTGGAGGTCACGTAGCGGATGCGTGCGCATATGAGCATCAGGGCGCTGCGCCCGTCGGGGAATGAGCCGACCACGCGTGTGCGTCGTCTGATCTCGCGGTTAAGGCGTTCGATCATGTTGTTGGTCCGGATGCGCCTCCTATGCTCGCGGGGATAGTCGTCGAGCAGGTAGGTCGTCGTCTCGCCGATGGCCTCCCCGAGGCATTTGGCGGCCTCTCTCAGCTTCTTCGATTCCATGTCCTTGGCGACGATTCCGCCTTCTCCAGCGCCTTGTCCCTCGACTCCATGGAGAACACGGCCTTCAGCGCGTCGGCCGCCCAATCCTTGTTCCCGGGGTTGACCTTGGCGAGGATGTTGCGCTCGAAATGCACCATGCACCGCTGGTAACGGGCGCCGGGCAGCAATTCGCCCACGGCGCCGGTGATCTCGTCGGCTTCGGCGTCGAGCATCGCGTTCAAGGTCTCCTCGACGCTCTTGCGGACCATACGGTCCAATGTGGTCTCCAACATGGCCTGGTCGACCTGTAGATGTGACATGGCTTGTGCCCTGCTTTCCAATCGCGGTTTTCTTATGTTTGGCGACAGAAAATCGTACACAGGACACGGGCCATGCCCCTATTGTATGTGATCAAATAAAGGTGTTCAGCGTCGGCACTTGTTTCTGTACACCTTGAGCGTTCAATTTGAACATTGCAGGCGGTGATGGTGTCGGTGGAATGAGAACACCGGCACCGTCCGGTTCCTTGGTAGATTCCCGAGTGCTTAACAACCAGTCGATGGTTCTCGGGAGGAAAGGAAATGACGACACCGGTGTGTGTTCAACAGCGTATCAGGCAACTCGACCGCCGAGGCCTGAGCCACAAGGAGATATCACGGAGGCTCGGCGTATCGCGCACGACCGTGGTCAAGTACGCCAACCACGGGGATTATTCGCCCAGGCCATCGAATACCGCCCGACCGGGCAGGTCGCTGGTCGATGACGGGTACGCGGCCATCGTGGATGGCTGGCTGACCGCGGATCTGCGCATGCCCGTCAAGCAGCGCCATACAGCGACCCGCGTGTACGAGCGGCTCGTGGCCGAGTGCGGGTTCACGGGCTCGTATTCGTCGGTGCAGCGCTGGGTCAAGCGCTGGAGGCAGGAACATCGAGCCCGGTCGGACGGTTTCGCCGAGCTGGAGTGGGCGCCGGGAAGCGCGCAGGTCGATTTCGGCCAGGCCAGGGCCGTGGTCGCGGGTGTGGAACGGGTCGTGCATTTCCTGGTGGTGTCGTTCCCGTATTCGAACATGCGCTGGGTGGTCGCCCTTCCCGGCGAGACCGCGGAATGCGTGTGCCGGGGACTGCTGGAGGTATTCGATAGGACGGGCATGGCGCCTAGGGTGGTGGTGTTCGACAACGCCACCGGCGTGGGCCATCGCAGGCCGGACGGCACGGTCACCCAGACCCGCTTGTTCTCCCTGTTCTGCGCGCACTACGGGTTCGAACCCCGATTCTGCAACCCGTATTCCGGTCATGAGAAGGGCAGCGTGGAGAACGCGGTCGGCTTCGTGAGGCGCAACCTGATGGTGCCGATGCCGTCGGCCGAGAGCTTCCAGGCGCTGACCCGCGTATGGCTCGACGCGTGCGAACGCATCGCCGGATCGGACCATTACCGGCATGGCGTCCCGGTGCGGGAGCTGTTCGAAGCGGAGAAGGACCACATGCTGCCCTTGCCCGGCGTCCGCTTCGACCCGTGCGACTGGAGGAGCGTGAAGGCCGACAAGACCGGCTCCGTCGTCATCGACGCGAACCGGTATCTGGCCGGCCCGAAATGGCGCTCGATGCGTTTGCAGGCCGGGGTGCGCGTCTTCGAAATCGAGCTTCGCGATCCTGATGGCGGGCACATCGTCACGTTGGAACGCGTGTGGGGAAAATCGGCGAGGACCCAGATGGATCCGGCGAGCCTGCTCGACGACATCCGCGTCGTGGCCGCCGAATGCGGGTTCGCCGCCACCGTCAAAGCGGTGGAGACCGTCATCGACGCCGGGCGGACCATCGACCGGGCCGCAATCGCCACATGCGCCCGACGCGTCCTCGAGGGCAAGGGCTCCTCGGGCGGCCAGGATCTGAAACACTACGACAAATACATGGAGGGACGGGCATGAGCACACACGACGGCCAGCCGCGCAAGCGCGGCGGCAGAGTGGTCGCCAGGGCCACACCCGGACAGGTCACGGCCTTGGCGCGCAACCTGCCGTTGACGCACAGCGTGCTCGGGAAGGCCATCGAGAACGCGACCCCGGGCTAGCTCGGCTTCCTTGCCAACCTGTTCGAGGCCGAGAACGCCAGCCGGACCGAATCCAAACGGCGGCGGCTGCCCGGACAGGCCGGCTTCCCCCAGAACGAGACCCTGGAGGGATACGACCGGGGCATGGCCTCGTTCCCCGCCGACTGGGGCCGCGAACAGCTGGAAAGCCTGGAATTCGTCGACCGGGCCGAGGACCTCGTGCTCTACGGCGACGTCGGCTGCGGCAAGACCCACCTGGCCATCGCGATCGGCATGCTCGCATGCCAACGCATGATACCCGTGAGGTTCTTCACCGCCTCCAGCCTGGTCATGCGCTTGAGGAAGGCCAAGGACGACAACAGATTGGACGCCGAGCTCAAGTCGATAGGCAGGGCCGGGCTGGTCATCATCGACGAGCTCGGCTACCTGCCCATCGACATCGACGGGGCTAGGCTTCTGTTCCAGGTCATCGCGGACAGCTACGAGACCCGCAGCGTCATCTTCACCTCGAACCTCGAGTCCGGCAGATGGGGCGACGTGTTCGGCGACGGGGACATGGCCGCCGCGGTCATCGACCGCATCGTCCACCACGGCAGGATCCTCCGCTTCCACGGCGAATCCTACCGGAACAAACATTCCCTCATGAAATAAACCAAACAAACAACAAAACAAGGAACCAACCGCCGACGGTGTTCAAGTTGAACGCCGACGGTGTTCAGATTAAGTGCCGAACACGTCCATCTCAATTTGACGAAATACAAGTAGGCACACGTACGCCCATCCTCCGCCGACGCGGACATAGGTAAGGTCGCCCGCCGGATGCGTGCGTGGGGCGTAGCCGTCGGACCCGCGGGTCCGGCAGGTTCGCGAGCTTGGCCTCGTCGGCCCGCGTCCCGTGCGTTTCGGACCGTCTGCGCGCGTACGCGCTTGTCATGCCCCGTTCGCGCATGATGTTGCCGATGCGTCTCCCGGACGCGGTGACGCCCTTCCTTTCCAAGGCGGCCTTGATCTTCCTGGCGCCGTAGCGTTCGCGGCTGTCGCGCCAGACCGCGCGCACGTCGCCGGCGACCGGATCCGCACGCTCGGTCTCGGGGTGTCCGATCATCCAGCAGCAGGTCGACTTGGCAACGCCCAGGATCCTGCACTGCGCCGATATCGGGCAGCGGCCGGCGTCGGACCGTACCGTGCCTGCCTTCGTGCGAATACCGGCGCCGCCTGTTCTGAAACATCCACTTCCATCTCCAACCGGCGGTTGCGTTTCCTCGGCTCGATCAGCTCGTTCCACCCGGACGTCCGGTTGTCCGCGGCCCGGGTGGAGCCGCTGTCGCGGATGCCCTGGACCCAGCGCCGCGGGGCCGATCGCGCGATGTCGTACCCGGCCCTGATCTGCGACGGCGGCTTGCCGTTCTCGTACGACTGCACGATCCGCCGTTTGAACGCCTCGTCGTAGCGGCGGGGATGTTTCGGGCCGGCCATCGTCGGCCTCCGATCTCATGTCATTCGTCCCTCATCGGACTGTCTAACACATTGTAGCCAATCCAGGCCTGGTAGACCGTCTCCGCGCATACGTGCATGCCCTTATTATCGGGGAAGTCCGCCCTGAGCCTGCCGGCGATCTGCTCGGGGCTCCAATGCGCCCTCAGCCCGTCGCGGATGCCCGGGTTCTAAATAGAAGCGCAACACCTTCTTGAGTTAGGACTTGAACACTTCCAACCATAGAACAGGTGTTGCGCTTCTATATAGAACCCGGGGTTACTGTGCCGTCGGTTTCGTTTGTATATGCTGTACGGAGACATTGACAGCGTAAGGATGCAGGCAGCTGCTGTGACGGCTGCCTGCATGATAGTTATGGACTTGTAATGGGTGAGCATATCTCTAGTCTAGGTCGCTTTGCATCACGCATTCACGACTTGTTGAACACGCTCCTTGTTCGAGACCGATGAAGCCGATGCTGCTGTCGATGCCGATGCGGCCTTCGGAGCAGTACCCGTCAGCGAAACGGTTTTCGGCAATAGTAATTGCAGCAGAATCGCCGCCGTGCCGCCGACCGCAATGCCGGAGGAGAGGAAGAACTGCACGAACTGCGGTGCAGCGGATACTACGTCATCAGGCAGAATCATCGTGCTCGCGCCGCACATCACAGCGACGCCAAGAATCAGTGTGGCGCGGTCGTCAAGCACTGTATCTTTAACCATCTTGATGCCGTTGGCAATCAAAGTCATGGCGACCATTGCAAATACGCCGTTGATTACGGGTGTGGGCAGCGAGGTGATGATGGCCATCAGCTTGGGGCAGAAACCGAGTACTACCAGAATCGTGCCGCCCGCAATCATGGCCCTGCGGCTGGCGACCTTGGTGATAGCGATCAGACCGGCGTTGGACGAATATCCGGTCATCGGAGTGCCGCCGAAGCATGCGCCGACCAAGCAGCCTAGGCCCTCGCCGATGGTGCCGCGATCGATGCGTCGGTCATTGAGGTCAGCGCCGGTGATGGCTTTGACAGTGAACCAGGTGCCGGTTGTATCAAGCATGACGAATAGGTAGACGACCACCATCAGCAGGCAGGCGCTCAAATTAAATTGTGGCAGGCCGAAGTGGAAAGGTTGCGGCAGCGCGAACCAGGCCGCGTTGGAAACGGAGCTGAAATCGGCTCCGCCCATTGTCACGGCGACCAGTGTGCCCACAACAAGCGCGATGATTACTGAACACATGTGCAGGAGTCCGCTGTTTTTCAGGCAATATTGCAGCACCATGCACAGTAGCAGCACCACAAAGGTGACGGAACCGCTTATTGCATTGACGGTCAAGTTGCCAGTAGTGCTGAACACTCCGGTAACTGCAGTCGGCACCAGGGTCAAACCGACGATAAGGATGATGATGCCGCCGATGAACGGAGGAATCGCTTTGCGAATAAACTTGGAGAATAGCTTGGTCACGCCGAGCAGGATGACGATAAGCGCACCCGGAATGAGGCTGCCGATCATGGTTGGAATGCCCATGGTCGCTCCAATCATGCATAGCGCGCCGAGTGGAACATATGAAGGACCTTGCGCGATGGGGTACTTCATGAACATGCCGCTTTGCAGGAGCGTGGCGATGCCGCATGCGAAGAAGCTCATCTGCAGGAAGAACGACAGGTTCCCTCCCTGCAATCCGATGGCTCCTCCGAGGATGAGCGGCATGATGTACAGATCCATAGACAGAATGTGTTGCAATCCCAGAACGATGGATTTGCCGACCGGAATTTTGTCGTCGATTCCCGCGACGAGTTGTGGGGCTTCTTCTTTGCTCATGATGTGTTCCTCTCTGATGGATGGGAAGGCTGATTTGGATGATGCCGTGTATGGTGTCTCGAGATGAGTGAGTCTCGGATGGGGCGAAAAAGGGTAGGCTCACGCCGAGTTATCAGCTTTCGTGTGGTTGTAAATATTGATATATGGACTTTATAGTGCGGCAACCTGCTTGCGCAGTTTGTCAAGTTCGATGTTGATTTTGTCGGACAAGTCGCGCTCCTCGATACCGCAGGAGAATTGGCCGTTGCTGTAGACGATCTTGCCGTTGACTATGGTAGTGGAGACGTTTTCCTGGGAGGAGGAGTAGATGATTGTGGCGTAAGGGTCATGCATCGGCGTGGATTTGAGCTTTCGCGGTTCAAACAGGAACATGTCGGCTCGCTTGCCTACCTCGATGCTGCCGAGGCGATTTTCCATGCCTGCGGCCTTCGCGCCGCCGTTGGTCGCCATCTGCAAGGTCTGTGGTGCGGTGATGCGGGCTGCGTCACGGGTGAATCCCTTCTGGATAAGCGCGGCGAATTTCAGGCTCTCCAGATAATCCGTGGTGTTATTGCTGGCCGCGCCATCGGTGCCGACCGATACGTTCACTCCGGCATCGAGCGCTTCTCGAATAGGTGCCGCGCCCGAGCCGAGGTACATATTGGATACTGGGTTGTAGCTGATGGAAACGCCATTGTCGGCAAAGCGGCGGATTTCATCATTCGTAAGGTTCACGCAGTGTGTGGCGAGCATTCTGTCAGACAGAAAACCCATTTCGTCAAGCATCGGCACGATGTCTTGCCCGTAGTTGCGTTGGCACATGTCATCATCGACTTCAGTTTCGTCGATATGCATGGCGTAGCGCACGTTTTCGGCATTGCAATACTCCAGCATCGTGCGATAGCCTTCCTTGGTGGTGGACCAGGTCACGTCCGGGCCGGTCCAGATAGACAGCATGTCACCTCGATTGGCGTAGGTTTTGCGCAGACGGCTTACTTCCTCCATGGCCTGACTGGCCGGTTGGATGAAGCATGCCGGCATGCCGTAATCCTTGCCGCAGTCTTGGAAGGTGCGGATGAAGATGCTGCGGATACCGGTGTCTTCCATGCCGGCGATGCATCCGTCTGCCAGCTCGGGGTCCTGATTGGTGTAGAAGAATTCACAGAGCGTGGTGCATCCGCTTTTGATAGCTTCCATGCAGGTTAACTGTGCGGCGAGCCGCTGCTGGTACGGAGTCATGAACTGTCCATAAGGGAGCGCGGACAAGTTGAGCCATTCGATGAGGCGATGGTCTGCGCCCAATCCCTTGAGGAATGATTGGAAGATATGGGTATGGGTGTCGATGAAACCAGGGAATAGTACCTGACCGGATGCGTCGATGGTATCCGAAGCGGTGATGTTCTCTGGTGTTGTCCCTTGGCCGATTGCTGCGATATCGGTGCCATTCACGGCTACCCAACCTTGGGGAATGCGTGTCATGGTGCTATCCATGACGCAGATATCCGCATCCTTGATGAGTAAATCGTAGTGAGTCACGTTTCCTGCCTTCCCTAGAGGCCATGTGGAAACGAAGCATCAGTCGAGATTCAACGTTCCGCGCATGGCACGGTTATGGTTGTCTCGGCAAGATTCTGCGGTGTAGCGCGGTTAATGTATCCGGCACGCTCGCATCACCAAGCCTCCGCGTTTTGGTGTGAAGGAAAACGAGGAAAACTTGTGATTCATAAGATAGGCATGCTTTGTAAACGGCCTCGCGTCCACCGGTAACCGAATCGAAACACGTATAGGCGGGCGGCTTCCAGCTATGCGCGACATTGCGCGCCATCGCGGGTGATTGGTAGTGGCGCACGAAGTCGCACGTTACAGCGATATGACGAAGGGTCCGGATTCAATTTGTAAGTGCAACGCCCATGTTGGTCCTGCAATTCTAGCAGTTCGCCGACGCGCCGCCAGTTCTACAAGCCTGACGAAGGCGTTGCGCTTACAAATGAACAACGGGCGGCATCCATACATCATGATGAACGAGTAAGGTTGACGGGGAGGGGGAACCACATGAACCAGGCATGCGTACACAACGACACCATCGACGCGGGCAACCATCATGGCCGACCGCAATACCGGCCGTTCCTGCAATTTCTGACAACGCAGGAACGCAACGTCATCTGGCTGTTGCTGGGCATCGCGCTTCTCCCGGTGGACGGCACCACGCTCGGCCTGTACGCGCCGTTCTGGTCGCCGATCAGTCCGGCGCTGTTCGCCGTGTACTGCCTATGCAATTGGCGTCAACTGCGCA
>OLPB01000243.1_pt1 | contig 35887 bp, 30 predicted proteins | sample 1672001 | NCBI WGS metagenome assembly OLPB01 (sample SAMEA3136635, study PRJEB25190) | human gut metagenome | biome: human gut; feature: human-associated habitat; material: faeces | place: Austria | collected 2013 | reverse complement strand
CACTCATGGCAAGCACATTTTCCGGTTTTGCATCTGACGGGATATCGCATCCGGTTGCGATCATACAACCCCAAGGTCCGATATCTTCCAGAAGTTTTGTCACATACTCTTTTACCTCCTCCGGTGTACCAAATGTCATCAGTTCACACGGAACATCACCGAGGATACATACATCTTTTCCAAGTACTTCTCTTGCTTTGCGAATATCTGTTTTGGAATCCAGTGCCAGAATATAGGTCTTGTCTTCCAGACGTTTAAACTTATCCAGATCCAGATTCCAGCAGGAATCCAGATGGAACGTCGGAATGACGTTCATCTCGATACACAGGTCATAGTAAGCTTTAAAGGCCGGCCATACGAATTCATCAAACATCTTCGGGGAAACCAGATCCGGGCCGGTTCTCCATCCTCCAATCCATACGCCCAGGGCATGGGTATCTTTTATCTGCTGTTTATAAGCTTTCAGATTATGCTCCAATACCATATCAAAAATTTCATGCATCAACTCCGGTTCTTCCATCAGATCATCCATAAAGAATGCTTCCAGGGAACGTCCGCCGCAGAAATACTCAAACGGTGTGATCATCAGGAAATCAGCGATACACGGAATACCTGCTTCATAAAACTTCTGATAGCAGCGGGGATTTGCTTCAAAAAACGGTTTCAGGTTTTCCCAGTTATTGTCACATTTTTCTGCGATAAACTGTTTCTGGAATGCATCCCATAATTCTTCATATGTCTTGAAGTCTTTTGCATAACCAAGTTTCAGACCGAGCTGTTTGCCGGATTCATTGTCAAATCCATTATAAAGTGTAAGTTGGAATACTTTCGGGATGTTCAGATATCCGGTCAGGATATATGCTTCACTTCCCCATGCTCCTGTCTCAACGCATCCTGAAGATCCGCCGCGGCGTGCATCTTCCAGTGATTTACCTGCATTGATAAGCTCCATTGTCTGTGCTTCTGTATTGTAGAATGCCGGCTGTCCCCATCCTTTTCTTGAGATCTCGCATGCTCTCTTTAAGAAACGTGCCGGTGTCTTCTTGCTGATTGTTACGTTAGAGTTTGGCTGAACCAGTTTCATCTCGTCCATACAGTCAAGGATCAGATAGCTGACTGCGTTAACTCCATCGCGTCCGTCCGGCGTCACACCACCTGTATTGATATTTGCAAAATCTGTGTATGTAGCACTTTCTTTTAGTGTGATACCTACTTTTACCGGTGCCGGCTGGTTGTAGAATTTCACCCATAAGCACTCTAACAGTTCTTTTGCTCTCTCATCATCCAGAATTCCTGCTTCTGTATCTGCTTCATAATATTTGATCAGATGCTGGTCAAGACGTCCCGGGCTGAATGCATCCCATGGGTTCAGCTCTGTTGTAACTGCCAGATGTGTGAACCAGTATAACTGGATTGCCTGCCAGTATGTCTTTGGTGCATGTGCAGGAACAACTTCCAAGTTGGCTGCGATCTGTTTTAATTCTTCTTTACGAACCGGATCAGCTTCTTTCTCAGCCATCTCCAGTGCTAATTCATGATATCTCTCGCCAAGGATGATCACTGCGTCGCAGGAAATATCCATAGCTTTTAACTCTTCCATCTTGTCGTATGCTTCCGGATCATTTAAGAAATCAAGCGAATCCATTGTCTTCTTGATCTTCTCTTTGTAATCCATATATCCGGTTGTAAATACCTGTTCTCCACCACATGTATGTCCCGGTCCTCTCTGCTCCATGAACTCGGTGAACATACCTGCTGAATAACAGTCATTCCACTCCGGAGTCATAGTTGCAAGAAGTTTTTCTCTCATGCTGCGTCCCTGCCAGAATGGGATGATCTCCTCTGCCTGAAGCTTTCTGTCTTCTTCTGTTGTATGGAAAGATACAAGGTCACGCTCGCTCATAACTGTCATATCTTCTACGCTGTGGCAACAAAGCTCCGGGAATGTCGGAGATGCCTGCGGGTCTTTTCCTTTTTCACCTACGATCAGTTCTCCATCACCCAGATATAATGTCTTCTTGGAGAAATACTCTTTTAATACCATAGATCTCATTACAGGAATAGAATATTTTCCATCATTCTCTCTGTAAAAATCTGTCTCGATCTTCGCTCTCTCCAAGTCGATATGTACCGGTGTTGTTACACTCAGTTCTCTCAGTTTCTGAATTCTTTCATTCATGCCTCTTTTTGCCATTGTTTTAACCTCCTATTCTGGTATTTGAGAAGCCTTCATCCTGGAAAAGTTTTACAAAACCTTCCATCTCTTCATTTGTTGGTGCCGTTAAATCAGTTCCTTTATATTCCATATCCAGTTTTGGATACTTGCTGCTTCCTGTATTATGGTACGGCAACAGATTCACCTGTGCCGGATGGATATTGTGCTCTTTTAAGAATTGAATGGTTGCCTTCATATTCTCTTCATTGCCATTCACTTCTTTGACCGTCGGAATACGAATATAAATCCTTGCTCCTGTATCCGATAATTTCACAAGATTCTCAAGGATCAGCTTGTTATCTACGCCCATGTACTTCTTGTGAAGCTCCGGATCCATCACTTTCACATCGTATAAAAATGTATCTACATACGGTAAAACCGCTTCGAATTTATCATACGGCACATATCCGCAAGTGTCAATTGTTAAAGAAATCTCTTCCTTCTTCAGTGCTTTGGCAATTTCCAGCACATACTCCGTAGACATTGCCATAACTTCTCCGCCGGAAAGAGTAACCCCGCCGCCGGATTGCTCATAGAACATCAAATCCTTCATCAGTTCTTTTACCAGTTCTTTTACCGGATACTCTTCTCCCACTGTCTCACGGATTCCTTCCGGGCAGTAATTCTCACACTTTCCGCAAAGATTACACAGGGATTTGTCAAGAACCGGTTTCCCCTCCGTCATTGAAATCGCACTCTGCGGACAGACTTTTGCACAGGCTCCGCATCCAATGCATTTTTCCTTATCGTACTGAAGTTCTCTTTCAAATCGCTGCGTCTCCGGATTGTGACACCAGACACATTTCAGCGGGCATCCCTTAAAAAAAACGGTAGTACGAATTCCATCTCCGTCATGAATAGAATACTTCTGGATATTCGTGATATAATTCATGATCTTACTCCTTCCCGTTACTTTTGTTTTACTGTTAGACTTTTGTTTGTACTTTAGTCTAATAATAGCAAAGAAAGAGAAGTTTGTCAATCTGTTATCAAACTTCTCTTTCCTTATTCTCTTATTCTTCGCGCTGTCTCCATGCCGTTTAATTCTTTCATGTAGGTATCAAGAAACAGCAGTTCCATAGCAGTACTGTATTCAAAAGGTTTCTTTCAATCTCTACATCTTCACAGATGACAATTTCTCTCATCCATTACTCCTCTTCATTCTTCTCCATAAATTCCGTCTCAACCAGCTCCCATATCTCATCTCTTCCCTGCTTCGTCACAGATGAAAATGGAATAACAATCGTTCCCGGAAGCAGATTTAATCCTTGGCGAATTGCTTTGATCTGCTTTTGTACCTGGCTGCGCTTGATCTTATCTAACTTTGTCGCAATAATGATCGGATTGAATCCCTGCTCCACAATCCAACTGTACATCAGTTTGTCGTTCGCTGACGGATCATGCCGGATATCAATTAGAAGAAAGACTGCCTTCAACTGTTCCGATCCATGGAGATACCGCTCAATGAGTTGCCCCCATTTCTCTTTTTCCTGCTCCGACACTTTTGCATATCCATATCCCGGAAGATCTACCAGATATAATTCTTCATTAATATTGTAAAAATTAATTGTCTGTGTCTTTCCTGGTGTCGCGGAAATACGCGCAAATGATTTCCGATTCATGAGAGCATTAATGAGGGATGATTTTCCAACATTTGATTTTCCTGCAAATGCAATTTCCGGATGTTCATTTTCCGGTAATTTACTTGTGATTCCACATACTGTTTCCAGATTCAGGCTTCTTATAACCATATTCTTTTCCCCCTTTTAACGCTTTAATGCAAGTTTCAATACTTCATCCATATGAGAAACCGGAATAATCTCCAGTCCTTTTGTGATCTCTGTTGATATCTCTTCGACATCCGCTTTATTTTCCTTTGGAACTAGAACCGTCTGGATTCCCGCATTTTTAGCAGCGAGAAGCTTTTCTTTCAGACCGCCGATTGGAAGAACCCTTCCACGCAGCGTAATTTCTCCTGTCATTGCCAAATCTGCACGGACTTTTTTCCCTGTAACAGCCGAAAAAATCGCTGTTGCCATTGTAATTCCCGCAGACGGACCATCTTTTGGCACTGCACCTTCCGGTATATGTATATGAATATCATGCTCTTTGAAAAATTTCTCATCAATCTTATGCTCCGAGCTGACGGAGCGGATATAACTGATACCTGTACGCGCAGATTCTTTCATCACGTCTCCGAGCTGACCGGTCAGCAGGATCTCGCCTTCTCCCGGCATGACATTTACTTCAATCTGAAGCGTATCGCCGCCAACGCTTGTCCATGCAAGTCCCCGCACAATACCAACTTCATCCTTGTCATTTTTCATCTGATAGCTGAACAGCTCTCTTCCGAGATAATGTTCAAGATTCCTTTCTGTCACGCGGACTGCTTTCTTCTTATCTTCCAAAATCTCTCTTGCTGTTTTGCGGCAGATATCAGCAATTTTACGTTCCATCTGTCTGACTCCGGCTTCTTTTGTATAATTTCTTGCAATCTTCCACAGAGCTTTCTTGCTGATCGACAGTTGTTTTTCTTTTAAACCGTGCTTTATCAGCTGTTTCGGGATCAGGTGTTCTCTTGCAATATGAAGTTTTTCATTTTCCGTATAACTGCTGATCTCTATCACTTCCATACGATCTAAAAGCGGTCTTGGAATCGTCTGTAATGTATTCGCTGTTGTCACGAATAATACTTCCGAAAGATCCAGCGGAACCTCCAGGTAATGATCTCGGAAATTCTTGTTCTGCTCCGCATCCAGTACTTCCAGAAGTGCTGAAAATGTATCCCCTTTATAATCATTGCTGACTTTGTCGATCTCATCCAGAAGGAGCAGTGGGTTCTTCACTCCGGCATTCTTCACAGCCGCTGCAATTCTTCCCGGCATCGCTCCGACATAAGTTTTTCTGTGACCGCGGATCTCTGCCTCATCTCGTACGCCTCCGAGTGAAATACGCACATACGGCTTCTTCAAGGCATGCGCCAGTGATTTTGCGATGGATGTCTTACCGGTTCCCGGAGGTCCAACCAGGCAAAGAATTGGTGCAACTGTGTTCTTCGTCAGAGCGCGTACCGCCAGAAATTCAAGCACACGTTCCTTTACTTTGTCCAGTCCATAATGATCTTCGTCCAGAATCTTTTTGGCATATGCAATATCTTTGTGTTCTTTACACATATGATCCCACGGCATATCCAGCATCGTTTCGATATAAGTACGGATAACTCCCGACTCTGCCGGATTATTCATGGAATTACGGAATCTCCGTATCTCTTTGGAAATCTTCTCTTTTACTTCATCCGGTGCCTCCAGCGCATCACACTTCTGCTGAAATTCATCCGCATCCGATAACTGATTTTCATCTCCAAGTTCTTCACGAATCAGTTTGAGTTCTTCACGCAGAATATATTCCCGCTGGTTTTTATCCACTCGTTCTTTAATCTTTTCCTGTAATTCTTCTTTAATATTAAGTACCTGAATCTCATTCACAAGCTTATAGGCAAGTTTGTCATACCGTTTCATAAGATTCGTTTCTTCCAGAAATTCCTGATATTCCGGATAAGACATCGGAACATTGGCATTGATCACATTTACCATTTTCTTAAGATCTGTAATCTGATCGATCTGATCTGAAAATTCCTTCGCAATCTTTGGATTCTTTGCCATGTATTCTTTGAAAATATCCCGGAGTCCCTGCACCATTGCTTCCAGATTGAGTGGTGACTGTTCTGCTCCGGTATCTTCCCATGAAGTATCCACATCCTCTCGCACTGCAACCATTCCGCGCAGATATGGCTCTTTAAACTCCAGATCAATGAGTTCTGCTCTCTGCTCTCCGCTTACCAGAACACGGCTGATCTTCTTCGGAAGCTTCACAATCTGTTTGATTGTTGCAATACATCCGATTCTGTGTATATCTGTCACATCCGGATCTTCTGTCTCTATCTCATACTGCCCTGTCAGGAAAATCTTCTCTCCTTCTGTCATAGCCTGGTCAATTGCCTGCAGTGATTTCTCACGGCTCACATCAAAATGTGCCACCATTTCCGGCAGGATCGTCATTCCACGCAGTGCCACAACAGGCAGACTTATTCTTTCATTTTCCATATATACTCTCCTGTTTTATCTTCTTGGATCTCTTTCGTGCTTTTCTTATAAAACTGAAAGCTTCTCCGGCTCTTCTCATACAAAGTTGAAAAGCTTCTCCGGCTAATATATAAAAGCAGGCGGGCACAATTACCTGTACCCGCCCCATAATTACGCACTCTCTGAACTTATCATCTCATGCTCACATACAGGTTCACCAATGCCTTTTACTACATCTTTCGTAATCCTGCACGTCTTCAACGTCTCATCGGAAGGTGCTTTATACATAATATCCATCATGATGTTCTCCATAATTGCACGGAGTCCTCTGGCACCTGTTCTTCTCTTAAGTGACGTCTCAGCTATCTCTTCAAGCGCAGCCTTATCAAATGTAAGATCCACACCATCAAATTCCAGCATCTTCTGATATTGTTTCACAATTGCATTCTTTGGTTCTGTTAAAATAGATATCAACGCATCACGGTCTAACATCTCCAGTGTTACATTCACCGGCACACGTCCGACCAGCTCCGGAATCAATCCGAATTTTACAAGATCCTGTGGAAGGACCTGTTTCAGCAGACGATCCACGTCATCTTCATGCTTCTCTGCAATCTCTACATTGAAACCAATAGATTTCTGATCGATACGTTTCTCAATGATCTTCTCAATTCCTTCAAACGCACCACCACAGATAAACAAAATATTTGTAGTGTCGATCTGGATCAGTTCCTGATGTGGATGTTTTCGTCCGCCCTGTGGCGGAACACTTGCCACGGTTCCTTCAATAATCTTCAACAATGCCTGCTGTACACCTTCTCCAGATACGTCTCTTGTAATTGATGGGTTCTCGGATTTTCTAGTAATCTTATCAATCTCATCAATATATATAATTCCATATTCTGCGCGCTCAATATCGCCATCTGCTGCCTGGATGATCTTAAGCAGAATGTTCTCAACATCTTCACCGACATAACCGGCTTCTGTAAGTGCAGTTGCATCCGCAATTGCAAATGGAACATTCAGGATCTTTGCAAGCGACTGTGCCAGAAGCGTCTTGCCACAACCAGTAGGTCCAAGCATCAGAATGTTACTCTTTGAAAGCTCCACACCGTCTCTTCCTGCCATAATCCGTTTATAATGATTATAAACTGCTACGGAAAGAACCTTCTTTGCTTCTTCCTGACCGATCACATACTCATCAAGAAATGCTTTGATTTCTTCTGGCTTTAACAGATTGATATCTGAGAACGGATTCCATCCGGCATTACTGTCCGGATTCATTTCCTCCTCGATAATCTCTGCGCACACTTCAACACAGTCATCACAGATATATACGCCTTCCGGTCCTGCGATCAGCTTACGCACCTGCGACTGTGTCTTATTACAAAACGAACATCTCACCTGATCATCGTTTCTTCCTGCCATTTTCTCACCTCATATCCCGGAGAACCGTCTTAGCGACGTGTAATTACCTCGTCGATCAGACCATACTCCTTTGCTTCCTCAGCCGACATAAAGTTATCACGGTCTGTATCCCGGCTGATGACTTCTAACGGCTGTCCTGTATTCTCTGCAAGGATCTGGTTCAGTTTCTGGCGTGTTTTCAAAATATGATCAGCCGCAATCTGAATCTCTGTAGCCTGTCCCTGCGCACCACCGGATGGCTGATGGATCATAATCTCCGCATTCGGGAGTGCAAGTCTCTTTCCTTTAGTTCCACCGGAGAGAAGGAAAGAACCCATGCTTGCAGCCATACCAATACAGATTGTCTCGATATCACATTTGATATACTGCATGGTATCATAAATTGCCATACCTGCTGTTACAGAGCCTCCCGGACTGTTGATATACAGATGAATATCTTTCTCCGGATCCTCTGCTTCAAGGAATAATAACTGTGCTACGATCACACTCGCGGACACGTCTGTTACTTCTTCCCCTAAAAATATAATTCTGTCTTTTAATAATCTTGAATAGATATCGTAGGAGCGCTCTCCACGGCTTGTCTGTTCAATGACATAAGGTACTAAACTCATGTATATGCCTCCTCAATATAATATCTGCTGTTATTTATTTCTCTACAGCATTTTCTACAAGGAATGTAACAGCTTCCTGAACTGCCATATCCTCTTTCATCTGCTTCTTCTCAGCATCACCCATAAATTCTTTCAGCTTGTCAGCTTCCATCTTATAAGCTTCTGCCATCTTAGCGATCTCTTCGTCCAGTTTCTCATCGCTGATCTCGATGTTCTCAGCTTTTGCAATAGCTTCCAGTACAAGACGAGTCTCGATACGTTTTACAGCCTGTGGCTTGAACTCTTCGTTCATCTTCTCCTCAGTCATTCCTGTGAACTGATAGTACTGCTCCATAGTCAGTCCCTGAGACTGGATTCTCTGTGCAAAATCGTTAGCCATCTGTGAAATCTGTGTATCAACCATAGCATCCGGGATCTCATAAGAAGCATTCTTAATTGCCTGCTCTACAGCCTGATCTTCCTGTTTGCGTTTTCCGTCTGTAGCTTTCTGCTCTTTGATCTTAGCTTTTACGTCTGCTTTGTACTCATCTAATGTATCGAACTCAGAAACTTCTGCCGCGAATTCATCATCGATCTCAGGAAGCTCTTTTGCTTTGATCTCGTGTACTGTGCATTTGAATACAGCTTCTTTTCCCTTCAGCTCTTCTGCATGATAATCTTCCGGGAATGTTACTTTTACTTCTACTTCTTTTTCGGCTTCTGCTCCGACAAGCTGCTCTTCAAATCCCGGGATAAATGATCCGGAACCGATAGTCAGTGGATAGTTCTCACCTTTTCCACCCTCAAATGCTTCTCCGTCTACAAACCCTTCAAAGTCAAGGATTACTTCGTCTCCATCCTGTACTGCACGGTCTTCAACTGTTACAGTTCTTGCGTTCTTTTCAGCTTCTTCCTCGATCTTAGCTTCTACTTCTTTCTGTGTTACACGTGTAGATACTTTGTCTACTTCCAGTCCTTTGTACTCTCCAAGAGTAACTTCCGGTTTTGTAGCTACTTCTGCTGTGAAGATAAACGGTTTTCCCTTCTCAATCTGTACGATGTTGATCTCCGGTCTGGAAACGATCTCAAGCTCGCACTCATCATAAGCATCTGCATATGCTTTTGGAATGATCTCATTTGCAGCATCATCAAAGAAGATCTCTGCTCCGTACATCTTCTCGATCATCTGACGCGGAACTTTTCCTTTACGAAATCCCGGCAGACTGATTTTGTTCTTCTGCTTCTTATACGCACTCTGAAGTGCTTTTTCTAAATCACTGGCAGGTACTTCAATTGTAAGTTTTGCCATGTTCTTTTCTAATTTTTCTACCTGTAAACTCATGTTACAATTTCCTCCTGATTCTATTCTTTAATCGCGCTTTTATGCGCCTGCCCCATACGGGGTAACGATCGCCTGTTACAGGCATATCAAATAATATTCACCACAGAATTATAACACAAACATTTGCAAATATCCACCCTTAGTTTTTATCTGTGAAAAAAACTGTTTTTCCGGGAATTTCTATACATTTTCTGCAGATATTTCTGCTGCTCCCGGTGCTTTTTATTTTTCATATACAATTGCTTCTGCAATCTCTCTTGACTTGTCTTCTCCAACAAGCACTTCGATTAGTTTCAGAGCAAATGCTATCGCCGTTCCTACTCCCCGGCTTGTAATAATATTGCCATCCACTGCTACCTGTGTGCGAAGCATAACCGCTCCCTGGATTTCTGTCTCCACCCCCGGATAGCAGGTAATTCTCTTTCCTTTTAATAATCCGAGATTACCGAGCACTGTCGGAGCTGCACAGATTGCTGCTATCGGCTTTCCTTCGGCTGCAAAATCCTTTACTACGCGTCTGACACCTTCATGTGCATTAAGATTCGTTGTTCCCGGCATTCCTCCAGGCAACACGATCATATCTGATTCCACAAAGTTCACTTCTTCAAACAGATCTTCTGTCTGTATATTAATACCATGAGCACCATGTACAGTATAATCCTCCATGATAGAAATCGTATCTACATATATCTGTGCTCTTCTGAGCAGATCAACAACGGTCAGCGCTTCGATCTCTTCAAAGCCGTCCGCCAGCAACACACTTACTTTTATCATTCCTTTTTCTTCCTTTCATCGTATTTTTTGCATTTTTCTTCCAATATAAATATTAACACCGTTTACTTTTTGTGTAAACTATATTATCATTAGTACAGAACTGTATGTCGTATCAAAAAAGGGGGACTCCTATTGGAAATCGAGCGCAAATATCTAATCCGACACTTACCGGCACATCTGCGTCTGGATTCTTTTTCTTGTCGAATCATTGAGCAGGGTTATCTAAACACAACCCCCGTCATTCGTATCCGCAAAGACAATGACAAATATGAACTCACTTACAAATCTTCCGGTCTTATGACCAGGGAAGAATACAATCTTCCGCTTACAGAAAAAGCATATCTTCATCTGTTGCCGAAGATTGACGGAAGACTGATTCGCAAGAAGCGGTATATGATTCCTTTATCCGATATTCTGACGATCGAGCTTGATCTTTTCGAAGGGGATCTTGCTCCACTCATCCTTGCCGAAGTAGAATTTCCGGATGAAACAAGTGCCAATACTTTCTGCGCACCTGACTGGTTCGGAAAGGATGTTACCTTCTCCGGTGAATACCACAACAGCAATCTCAGCAAGATGTAGCAGCAACTTTTTGTTTAAAATACTCTTTTGAAACATTTCGGTGCAAACAAAGCAATTTTTTTAGTAAATTGCTATACTAACTAACATACACTCAAGCACGGAGGTGATACCATGTCCAATATACAGCTTGCTAATAACTTACGATTTTTAAGGACAAAACACAAACTGACTCAGGATGATCTGAGCAGTCTGCTGAATATCTCCAGACAGGCTTATTCAAATTATGAAACGAGCAAACGAACCCCGGATCTGGATTCGCTGTTACATATATCCAGATTTTATCGGATTTCTATCGATGAACTGGTCCTTGATAATCTTCAGAGTACTTATCACACAAGCGCTTTGAAAACCGGAGAAGAATATATTCCGTATGTAGTTATGGCAAAAGAAAAAAATACCGGCAATTCCATTTATCTTTCCAGAGAAGAGCTTGACTTTATTATTAAATATCGTGCACTCTCTGAAGAAAACAAACAGATTCTTGCCGGTTTTCTTTCAAACAAACCTTAACAGACGATTATTCCGTCATAATGAATCCATCATGTACTGCGTTCATCGCTTTCTCGATGTCTTTCTCATCTACCAGTACAGTAATTCTGATTTCAGAAGTCGAGATCATATTAATATTAACCCTTGAGTTGTAGAGAGATTCGAACATCTTGGCTGCAACTCCCGGGTTACTCATCATTCCAGCTCCAACCACTGATAATTTTGCAACATTCTTATTACAAGTAATCTCCTGAATCGTCAGACGCTCCTTGTTCTCGCTCAGTATTTCAAGTGCACGATCCAGATCATCTGATGCAACCGTAAAGGAAATATCTTTTGTTCCTTCTCTTCCTACAGACTGGAGAATAATATCTACATTAATATTATTCTTTGCAAGTGTATTAAATATTACAAATGCCGTGCCCGGTTTATCTTCTACACCGATCACTGAAATTCTGGCTGTATTTGCATCTGCTGCGACTCCCGTTACTAACAGTTTTTCCATCTTGGCTGCCTCCTTGACTACTGTTCCTTCTGCCTCTGTCAGGCTGGAACGTACTACTAATTCTACATTATATTTCTTTGCCATCTCTACGGAACGGTTGTGCAATACTTTGGCTCCCAGACTTGCCAGCTCCAGCATCTCGTCATATGTGATGACATCGAGTTTTCTTGCATTCTTTACTACACGTGGATCTGCTGTATAAACACCTTCAACATCTGTATAAATCTCGCATTTATCTGCATGAAGAACTGAAGCCAGCGCAACTGCTGTTGTGTCAGATCCACCACGTCCCAGAGTCGTAATGTCATCGTATTTGTTAACTCCCTGAAAACCGGTGACAATAACAATCTTCCGGGAATCCAGTTCATGCTGGATACGCTCTGTATCTACGCGTTTAAAACGAGCATTTCCATATCTGGATGTAGAATGCATCATAACCTGAAATGCATTCAAGGATACCGCCGGAACATCCAGTGCCTGCATCGCCATAGCCATAAGCGATACGGATACCTGCTCTCCGGTTGTCAGAAGCATATCCAGTTCTCGCTTCTTAGCATCCGGATTAATATCATGTGCCATTTCTATCAGATTATCTGTAGTATCTCCCATTGCGGATAATACAACTACTACATCATGTCCTGCTTTATAATCTTCAATGCATCGTCTGGCAACATTGAAAATACGTTCTTTATTCGCAACAGAACTGCCGCCGAATTTCTTTACAATTAACATTCGCTTGCCCTCTTTTCTTATGCTTTCTGATCTTCAATCCTTATCATATGTAAGATCTGATCTTTGTACCGGTTTGCTCTTGTATCATAATCACCTTCCATCATAACCGGCGTTACAATTCCAAATTCACCTTCTAATCCCGGGACTTTCACGATTTCGATCTCTCCAAAGGAATATTCCAGATCTTTCCGCATCTCTTCTTCATCACCTTTCATGCGGATGAAGAATCTGCGTTTGGCATCACCTTTATCTTCCAGCGTCAGTTTTTCCTGTTTCCACATTGTCATAATATTGCGGTTCAGGTGTTTTGCTGCATCTACAACATCTGCTACAACTGCACTTGCTGTCGGCAGTTTACCGGCACCGCTTCCATAAAACATTGCATCACCAAGAACATTACCATGTACAAAAATCGCATTGAACACTCCATTTACATTGTACAGTGGATGTTCCGGATAAAGCATGCAAGGCGCGACGATCGCATGCAGTCTGCTGCCGTCTCTCTTGCTGGAAGCGAGCAACTTGATCGTTGTTCCCATTGCCTTGGCGTATTTCATATCCTCTGTCGTGATCTTCGTAATTCCTTCACAGTAAATGTCTTCAAAGTCAACCTGATTTCCACTGATCAGAGAAGATAAAATTGCAATTTTACGGCAGGCATCATATCCTTCCACATCCGCTTCCGGATTGCGCTCCGCATAACCATTCGCCTGCGCCTCTTTCAGAACCGTGTCATAATCAGCTCCTTCATAGAACATCTTTGTCAGCATATAATTTGTTGTACCATTTAAAATACCTGTGATCTCTTCAATTTCGTCCGCTGTCAGAGATGAATTGAGCGGACGGATGATCGGGATTCCGCCGCCTACACTTGCTTCAAACAGGAAATTAATGTTCTTTTCTTTTGCAATCGACAACAGCTCTGCACCATGTTTCGCTACAAGAGCCTTGTTTGAAGTTGCAACGCTTTTTCCCGCCAGAAGACTTCTCTTTACAAATGTATAAGCAGGTTCAATTCCCCCCATCACTTCTACAACAATATTAATCTCTTCATCCTGTATGATTGTCTCAAAATCATGGACAATCTTCTCCTGCACCGGATCTCCCGGAAAATCTTTCAGATCCAGGACATACTTCACCTGAAGTTTCTCACCAATTCTCTGATTAATTCCTGCTCCATTTGTATCAATTACTTCTACGACACCGGAGCCTACGGTTCCATAACCCAAAACTGCAATATTTACCATATATCTCTCCTTTATCTTTCCGCTTTCTGTTTCAGATATGCATTAATAAATGCGTCAATATCCCCATCCAGTACCGCATTTACATTACTGTTTTCCTGACCGGTTCTGTGATCCTTGACAAGTGTATACGGCTGCATTACATAAGATCTTATCTGGTTTCCAAATCCAATCTCCTTGATCTCACCACGGATATCTGACACTTTTTCTGCCTGTTCCTGCTCTTTCATAAGCTGAAGCTTTGCTTTCAGCATCTGCATCGCTTTTTCTTTGTTGTGATGCTGCGAGCGTTCGTTCTGGCACTGCACAACAATCCCGGTAGGCAGATGCGTAATACGAATTGCCGAAGATGTCTTATTAACATGCTGACCACCCGCACCGCTGGCACGGTATGTGTCGATCTTCAGATCCTCATCTGCAATGTCAATATCAATATCATCTTCTATGTCTGGAACAACATCACAGGAAGCAAATGATGTCTGCCGTTTCCCAGCCGAATTAAACGGCGAAATACGAACCAGACGGTGTACGCCTTTTTCAGATTTCAAATAGCCATAGGCATTCTCACCATTCACTTCAAACGTTACCGTCTTAATTCCGGTAATATCTCCATCCAGATAATCCAATACTTTTAACGCGAACCCTCTCTGTTCTGCCCAGCGGTTATACATACGATAGAGCATACCTGCCCAGTCACAGGATTCGGTTCCTCCGGCGCCTGCATGAATCGTCATGATCGCATTGCAGGAATCATATTCACCTGACAACAATGTCTGGATACGAAGTTCTTCAAAAAGCGTTTCGAACTTCTTCCATTCCTGTTCAATTTCTTTCACTACAGAAGGATCCTCTTCTTCATATCCCATTTCCAGAAGAATCGCCACATCTTCATATCCGGTATAAAGCGTGCGGATCTTCTCTGTAAGTTCTTTCAGATCCTTCAGTTCTTTCATAATCTTCTGGGATTCTTCCGGATCATTCCAGAAATCCGGTTCCTCTACCTTGCGCTCCAGCTCTTCGATCCTTTTCTCCTTGCCGGCGACGTCAAAGTGAATCCCTCATCTCGGCAAGAGGTTCTTCGTAAGCATTATAAATGCTCTTAAGCTGATCTAATTCAACCACTTTTGCTTCACCTCTTTCTTTTTTATATTCTCATTTTTGTATTCTGTTTACAGGCTGTGGCTCTTACTTTCTGCCACAACACTGTTTGTATTTCTTACCGCTTCCACACGGACACGGATCGTTTGGATATACCTTTTTCTCTGCTCTCTTCTTCGGAGTATGTGCTGCGGAATCGTCTTTATTCGTTCCTGTAACCTGTGCAACCTGTTCACGTTCTACTTTTTCTTCCAGCCTTACATGGAACAGTGCACGTACGGTGTCAGCAGAGATGCTCTGTGTCATCTCGCCGAACATCTCATATCCGATCATCTTATATTCTACCTTCGGATCTCTCTGTCCATAAGCCTGCAGACCAATTCCCTGACGGAGCTGATCCATATCATCGATATGATCCATCCATTTTGCATCAATAACCTTAAGCAGGATCACACGCTCGATCTCACGTACCTGTTCTGGTTCCTGATACTCCGCCTCTTTTACTTCGTATGCTTTTGCTGCACGCTCTTTTAACAGATGTTTCAGCTTCTTCGGTGACAGTCCCTTGACATCTTCCGGTGCCAGAGGTTCCATTGGAATTGTCTCTAAGATATTGCGGTTCAGTTCTACCAGATTAAACTCTTCATAATCCTGATCCGGACTTACGATCATATCTACGGTATTCTCAATATAATCATTCATCATATGGAAAATAGAATCACGCATGTTGTCTCCATCCAGTACATGTCTTCTCTCTTCATAAATGATCTCTCTCTGCTCATTCATTACCTGATCATACTCTAACAGATTCTTACGGATTCCGAAGTTATTACTCTCGATCTTCTCCTGTGCTTTCTGAATCGCACTGGATAACATCTTATGCTGTATCTGTTCTCCTTCTTCTACACCAAGCGCATTAAATACACTCATCAGACGTTCAGATCCGAACAAACGCATCAGATCATCTTCCAGTGAAATATAGAATCTGGATTCTCCCGGGTCTCCCTGACGTCCGGAACGTCCACGAAGCTGATTATCAATACGTCTGGATTCATGACGCTCTGTCCCGATAATCTTCAGTCCGCCTGCTTCTCTGGCTTCATCGTCCAGTTTAATATCCGTACCACGACCAGCCATGTTTGTTGCGATTGTAACTGCATCATGGATACCTGCCTGTGCAACAATCTCAGCTTCCAGTTCATGGAATTTCGCATTTAATACATTGTGCTTGATTCCACGACGTTTTAGCATACCACTGAGAAGTTCGGAATTCTCAATTGTAATCGTACCAACCAGTACCGGCTGATGTTTTGCATGCGCTTCTTCGATTGCATCACATACAGCTTTGAATTTTTCCTTTTCTGTCTTGTATACAGCATCTTCCAGATCCTTCCGGATAACCGGTTTATTTGTAGGAATCTCTACAACATCCATTCCGTAAATCTCACGGAACTCCTTCTCCTCTGTCAGAGCAGTACCTGTCATACCGGACTTCTTCTCATATTTGTTAAATAAATTCTGGAACGTAATCGTCGCAAGAGTCTTACTCTCTCTCTTAACTTTTACATGCTCTTTCGCTTCAATCGCCTGATGAAGTCCGTCAGAATAACGACGTCCCGGCATAATACGTCCGGTGAACTCATCAACGATCAGTACTTCATCATCTTTTACAACATAGTCTTTGTCACGAAACATCAGATTGTGTGCACGCAGTGCCAGAATAATATTATGCTGGATCTCCAGGTTTTCTGCATCTGCCAGGTTCTCAATATGGAAGAACTTCTCTACTTTCTTCACACCATCTTCTGTAAGGTTGATGTTCTTTTCTTTCTCGTTAACAATGAAATCTCCGGTCTCTTCAATATCTTCACCAAGGATTGCATTCATTTTGGAGAACTCCCCACTCGCTTCACCACGTTCTAACTGACGTGCGAGAATATCACACGCTTCGTAAAGCTTTGTAGATTTGCCACTCTGTCCGGAAATAATAAGCGGAGTTCTTGCTTCATCGATCAATACCGAGTCAACCTCATCGATAATGGCAAATTTCATACCTCTCTGTACAAGCTGTTCCTTGTAAATTACCATGTTATCTCTCAGATAATCAAATCCAAGTTCATTGTTCGTTACATATGTGATATCGCAGTTATATGCATCTCTTCGCTCGTCATTGTCCATCTCATTCAGAACTACGCCTACGGTCAGTCCAAGAAACTCATGAACCTGTCCCATCCACTCAGCATCACGCTTTGCCAGATAATCATTGACTGTTACGATCTGCACACCTTCACCAGTCAGCGCATTCAGATATGCCGGCAACGTTGATACAAGTGTCTTTCCTTCACCAGTCTTCATCTCTGCGATACGTCCCTGATGCAGGACAATACCACCGATGATCTGTACTCTGTATGGTTTCATTCCCAGAGTACGGTATGCTGCTTCACGCACAACTGCAAATGCCTCTGGAAGGATATCATCTAATGTTTCTCCGCCAGCAAGTCTGTCTTTGAATTCTTTTGTCTTCGCTCTTAATTCTTCATCTGACAGGCTCTGCATCTGCGGTTCTAACGCTTCAACCGCATCTGCGATCGGATAAATTCTCTTCAGCTCATGTTCACTGTGTGTTCCAAATATTTTCTGTATAAAACCCATGTTGATATATACTCCTTGTTTGTAAATTTACTCAAATTTTATTCTAGCACTATCCGAATCTCAATTCAACCAATTTATAAAGTGTTTACAAACTGGTAACACTTCCTTTACGAACGATATTTCCGGACTTTTTCATACGGAAGCGTTCCGCCAAAGAGATCAAGGGCACTGCCGATTGTAAAGTCCAGACATCCTTTTGTCAGATGCGCAAATTGCTCTAAATCCTCCATGCTTCCGATCCCCCCCGCATATGTAACCGGATTGCCATGATATCTGCCGAGAAGTTCAGCCAGATGCTTGTCCACACCGGCTGCCTTTCCCTCTACATCCACACCATGCACAAGGAATTCATCACTGTATCCCGCCAGTTCCTTTAATATCTGTTCATCCAGGACAACATCTGTAAATGTCTGCCACCGGTCTGTCACAATGTAATACTGCCCATCTTTTTTCCGACAGCTTACATCAATGACTACATGTTCTTTTCCTACTTCTCTTTTCAGCTTCTCCATCGCATCCCAGCGGATCTTACCACCTTTAAATACATAAGAAGTTACGATTACATGGCTTGCACCTTTTTCAATATAGCCGGAAGCATTCTCCGCCGTAACCCCACCGCCGATCTGCATCCCGCCGGGATATGCCCGTAATGCTTTTTCTGCCTGTTCCAGTGTCTTCTTATAATATTCGGAAGAAGGCGGATTCAGCAATATGATATGCCCGCCTTTCAAGCTATCTTTCCTGTATAAATCTGCGTAATAATCCGCATCCATTTCAGACGCAAAATTTTCTGTTGCCTGATTACCTTCGTCTCTTAAGCTTCCGCCTACGATTTGTTTTACTTTTCCATTATGAATGTCAATACATGGTCTGAATCTCATAAATCTGCGTCACTCCTTCTTTACGATTACACTACTAGTGGATAAAGCCCAACTACATTTAATAATGATACCCACGAATTGTTCCGTGCTGCGCACTCTCACAATTCTGCCCACTATTCGCATATCGTGGGATCACAATCCCACTTTTATGCTCATATTGGGGCAGGTCCCAAGGTCATACAGCCACTTATGAGCAAGCTCATGCGGCTTTCGACCTTTTGACCTTGGTATCATTGCATTATTATAGCACACCACCTTTTCAAAAAAAAGAAAGGGCGGTGTGCTGTCTCATTATTTCTTATCTTTTTTTGTTGTTTTGTCTGTCTTCTGATCCGTTGTCTTTTTGTCTGTTGCTTTATCTGTCTTCTGATCTGCATTGTTATCTGTGCCGTCAAAGCCATCTTCTACATCATCTTTGATGTCTTCGGCTCCGTCTTCAATATCATCACCAATCTCATCTACGACTCCATCATCATTTTTCGTATCGTCTGCTGTTCCATTTGTCGCATCATTTGTACGATCACCATTGTAGTCTGTAGCCTTATTATCTGCATTGTCATTTCCACAGCCTGTCAGTGCACCCATCACGCAGACACACAACACTACCAGCATACATCTTCTCAACTGTCTCATATTTTCATTCTCCCTTTCGTTCCTGTATATTTATCTATTTATCAAGTAATACTTGTTATCATGTAATATTTACATTTTTGCAGATTCTATACTTTCACGATTCTGGGATTATTTTACATCTATGTCACAGTTTTACAATCAGCATTGTTTTCACATTACATACGCTCTGTAATCTCACCGCTTCTGTATGCCTGAAGAAGCATTTTCAGATCTTCAATCTGTTCTTTTAACTCCTGACCTATATCAGTATCTCCTACCAGCTTTCTCTCCAGCACACGTTTTACAACAACGCTGTCTGAATGGATGTCGCTTTCTTTTTCAATCGCTGCTTCTGTTGATTCAAACGGTTCATGCGCCGCAAGAATCAGTCCGTAAGAATTATAGATCAGCGTATATCCTGCAATGCCGGTCTGTTTCTGATAGGCTCTGGAAAATCCGCCATCGATCACAAGCACTTTTCCGTTACATTTGATCGGGCTTTCTCCCGTAATCGCTTTCACCGGCACATGTCCGTTAATGATATGTGCACTCTCTTCGGTCAGTCCAAATTCTTTCAGAATCATATTGATTACTTTTTCATTTTCAAGCAAATTATAATATGGGTTTTTCTTTTCTTTATGCGTCTCTTTTTCAGCAAGGAAATAACGTTCAAATGTTGCCATTTTATCTTTTCCAAACAATGGGGAATTTTCACTCAACCAGATATACCACATCATGTCCTTTCCCCGCTCTTTTTCCTTCTTATTTAATGCATAAAATCCTTTTCGCACATAGCTTTCCAGCACTTCATACAGACTCTTTCCTTTGTAAGATCTGCCGTACAATCGTACACTTTTCAATGTTCCGTCCTCTTTAAGCGGAACACAGCCATGATAGAGCAGATTTCCATTATAGACTTTGTAGAGTCCACCCTTGTTCAACAGAAAGCGCATATGATCCTGCAGTTTCTCACAGTTTAAAAATGCACTTTCAAGCCGCGACATGATCTCTTCCTCGTCTTTGCTAAGCGCATATGGATGTTTCGGATCGATTGTCGGAAAATTTATATCCAGCATCTCATATTCTTTTCCATCCAGAGTTATAACACCACGTTCATAATCGATCTTGTCTAACAGATTGCGATCCTCCAGATGAAATCCCGGATTCTTTTTGATAATCTGTCCTTCCACTTTAAATTGAATAACCGACATTGCTTTGTGCATCCGTATCTCAAGCTGTTTTTCATTGATGTCTCTATTCTGCTCTCCTTTTAATTTGAAACATTCACACGGATCATCCTTATATACCCGAAGTGCAAATGTCGCAAGCGGAAGCAGGTTGATCCCATATCCATCCTCCAGAATATCCAGATTGCCATATCTTGCGCAGATACGGATCACATTTGCGATACAGCCACGCTGCCCGGCAGCTGCCCCCATCCACAGTACATCATGATTCCCCCACTGAATGTCTACGGAATGATAATTCTTTAATTTGTCCATGATGATGTGCGGTCCCGGACCTCTGTCATATACATCTCCTACAATATGCAGGTGATCCACCGTCAGTCTCTGGATCAGCTCACTAAGCGCCACAATAAAAGGTTCTGCTCTGCCAATTCCGATGATCGTGCTTACAATGGAGTTATAATACGACTCTTTGTCCGAAACTTCCGGACGTACCGTGATCAGCTCCTCAATCACATAAGCAAATTCTTTCGGCAGTGCCTTTCGCACTTTTGATCTTGTGTATTTGCTTGCTGCGCATTTACACACTTCAATTAACCGGTACAATGTAATCTTGTACCAGTCCTCCATACTCTCTTCGGTCTGTCTGATCCGATCCATCTTTTCTTTTGGATAATAAATAAGAGTAGCCAGAGATTGTTTGTCTCTGCTACTCAAAGTATTTCCAAATACATCATCAATTTTACGGCGCACAGAACCTGAGCCGTTCTTCAGCACATGTGAAAACGCCTCATATTCTCCGTGAATATCCGTCAGGAAATGTTCGGTTCCTTTCGGAAGATTCAAAATTGCCTGAAGATTAATAATCTCCGTTGATGCCTTAGCGATGGTCGGGTACAGCTCAGAAAGTCTCTCCAGATAACGTTCTTTTAATTCTTTCATAAACTCCTCCCATAATTAAAACTGAATGACATCCGACATGTCATACAGCCCTGCCGGTTTACCTGCCAGAAATTTGGCAGCTTCCACGGCACCTTTTCCAAAGATTGTCTTGGAATATGCTGTATGCTTAAATTCTATTACTTCATCAGTTCCGGCAAACAGTACTTCATGTTCCCCTACAATCGTACCGCCACGGACTGCTGAAATCCCAATCTCTTTTGTATCACGTTTCTTACGCTCCTGGCTTCTGTCATATACATAATGATATGCTTCATCCATTGCTTCATTCATAGAATCCGCAAGCGCAATTGCTGTTCCGCTCGGTGCGTCCAGCTTCTGGTTGTGATGCTTTTCAACAATCTCCATATCATATCCTGCCGGTGCAAGAACTTTGGTTGCTTCTTTTAATAATTTCATCAGAAGATTGATACCAAGAGACATATTTGCAGATTTTAAAACTGCTGTTTTCTTTGCTGCTTCTGGAATCTTTGCAAGTTGTTCTTCTGAAAGACCTGTCGTGCAGAGAACAACCGGCATTTTTTTCTCTTCGCAGTATGTAAGCAGAGCATCTGCTGCTGCCGCGTTAGAAAAATCAATGATCACATCTGCTTCCACGTCGCATTTTTCCAGGCTTTCAAAAACCGGATAATCATTGGCGATTCCTGTATATTTATCAATTCCTGCAACAAGCTCGATTCCTTCGTCGGCTTTAATAAGTCCCGTAATTACCTGTCCCATATGTCCATTGCATCCATGCATGATTGCTCGTACCATTTTATTTCCTCCTGTATGTTCCCACGATTGTCATAGAAAAAGGATATCACAACTGGTGCCAGTAAGCAACCAATGATATCCTTTTCACATATTCTGCACAATATGTATCTTATGCTAATTGAATTCCGAAATCTTTCATTGCTTTTGCCAGCGCCTGTTCATGCTCTTTAGAGATCTCTGTAAGCGGCATGCGAAGCGGTCCACACTCAACTCCCATAAGCTGCATTGCTTTCTTAACCGGAATCGGGTTCACTTCACAGAACAGTTGCTCAATAAGAGGCAGTGCTTTCAGCTGAAGTGCTGCACTCCCTTTTACATCTCCGTTAAAGAACTTCTCGCAGATATCATGTGTTTCCTGCGGCGCAACATTAGACAGCACAGAAATAACACCTTTGGCTCCCAGTGACAACATCGGCACGATCTGGTCATCATTACCGGAATATAAATCAATATTTCCATCTGTCAGAGCCATGATCTTCGCAACCTGTGAAATATTGCCAGACGCTTCTTTTACAGCTACGATATTATCTACATTCTTAACAAGCTCTGCAACCGTTGCCGGTTCAATATTGCATCCGGTTCTGCTTGCAACGCTGTACATGATAATCGGAGCTTTTGCTTCTTTGGCTACTGCTGTATAGTGACCGATCAGTCCTGCCTGTGTTGCCTTATTATAATAAGGTGTTACCAGTAACAGACCATCTGCGCCATAATCTGCCGCCTCTTTTGACATGTCGATGGCTGTTCTTGTGCAATTAGAACCAGTTCCGGCAATTACCGGGATTCTGCCTTTCACACGGTCAATAGCAAATTTCACACACTGCATATGCTCTTCTTCCGTCATTGTAGCAGATTCTCCGGTCGTTCCGCAGATAATGATCGCATCCGTACCGTGTGTACAATGATAATCAAGCAATTCATCAAGTTTATTATAATTAATGGTTTCGTCGCTGTTAAATGGTGTAACGATGGCTACACCTGCACCTGTAAAAATAGACATACATATCCTCCTGACTGCATTTCGTTATTAACAGAATTTTATCACCATTCAAATATGATGTCAATGAAACTCTTTCCCCCTTTACAGGCATTTTGTCATTTTCTCTCATTTTCCATCAAATTCCCACACACTCCAGTTTACTTACCGAAACTTCATATGCTATGCGTTTCTGGGTTTCTGTCTCTGAAAGTTTCTTTACATATTCCCGGCTCTGGATTCTCCCAAGGATCTGCACATGCTCTCCCACTTCAAAAGCAGAGGCAAATCTTGCATTTCTTCCCCAGCAGATACACGGTATGTAATCTGATTTTCCATATGGACGGTTCACCGCAAGCAGAAGATCTGCAATTTCTCTTCCGAGCGGAGTTTTACGGTATACCGGCAGTTTACAGATATAGCCGTCCAGCAAGATATTGTTTGTCCGCGCTCCATCCGGCTCTTCTTCAATAAATGTAACTTCTCTGGCGAACACGGACAGTACAAGTCTGTTTTTCTGTTCCTCATGGCGGTTGTAAGAGCGGAACTGTCCACAGATCATCAGATATTCTCCTTCATAATCCTGGCTCACATCGATCAGTCGTTCCGATACCATTACCGGTATCCGGTCCCTGGAATTGCTCAGACGCTTCACATCAACATCTACCATATAAAAGCCCTCACCGAACACTTCGTGGCTGAATGTAAAGCCTGATACTACTTCTCCCATAATTGTTACCTGATTGTTTTCAATAACCTTATCTGACATAATTTTACATTCTCCTTCCTCTGAATCGTATTTTGAGTCATACCATAATCTATGAAAGTCGGAATGCTTTTAGAACTAAATACTTGTAAATTCTATAAAATATGATAAACTAATAAAGTTGTACAATGAAAAATGGAAAATTATATGTTAATAGGAAGAGAAAAGGAAGGTTCGTATGAAGACAAAACGCGAAGATGTACGTAATATAGCAATCATTGCCCATGTCGATCACGGTAAAACGACATTGGTTGACGAATTATTGAAGCAAAGCGGTGTATTCCGTGAAAACCAGGAAGTGGAAGAACGTGTTATGGATTCCAACGATATTGAACGTGAGCGTGGAATCACAATCCTATCCAAAAACACAGCAGTCTATTATAAAAATACAAAGATCAACATTATCGACACACCGGGGCATGCTGATTTCGGTGGCGAGGTAGAACGTGTTTTAAAAATGGTAAACGGTGTTGTCCTCGTTGTAGATGCATTTGAAGGTGCTATGCCACAGACCAAATTCGTTCTAAGAAAGGCACTGGAACTGGAACTTCCGGTTATCGTATGTATCAATAAGATTGACCGTCCGGAAGCAAGACCGGATGAAGTTATCGACGAAGTTCTTGAACTGTTCATGGATCTGGATGCTTCTGATGAACAATTAGACTGTCCGTTCGTTTACGCTTCTGCAAAAGCAGGTGTTGCAGTTCTGGATCTCTCTGATGAAGAGAAAGATATGAAGCCTCTTTTTGAGACAATCTTAGAGTATATCCCGGCTCCGGAAGGTGATCCGGAAGCTCCGACACAGGTACTGATCAGTACAATCGATTACAATGAATATGTCGGAAGAATCGGTGTCGGCAAAGTTGATAACGGTACAATCCGTGTAAATCAGGATATGGTTCTTGTAAACCATCATGATCCTGACAAACAGGAAAAAGTAAAAATCAGCAAACTTTATGAATTTGACGGTCTGAACAAAGTAGAAGTAAAAGAAGCTACGATTGGATCTATCGTTGCAATCTCCGGTATTTCTGATATTTCCATCGGTGATACACTCTGTTCTCCGGAAGCTCCGAACGCAATTCCGTTCCAGAAGATTTCAGAGCCAACGATTTCCATGAACTTCATCGTTAACGACAGTCCGTTTGCCGGACAGGAGGGAAAATACGTTACTTCCCGTCACTTACGTGATCGTCTGTTCCGCGAGCTGAACACAGATGTTAGCCTTCGTGTAGAAGATACCGAGAACATGGACAGCTTCAAAGTATCCGGACGTGGCGAACTTCATTTATCCGTTCTAATTGAGAACATGCGCCGTGAAGGTTATGAATTTGCAGTCAGCAAAGCAGAAGTTCTTTATAAGAAAGACGAAAAAGGTAAATTATTAGAGCCTATGGAGGCAGCTTATATCGATGTGCCGGATGAATTTACCGGAACTGTCATCGACAAATTAAGCCAGCGTAAAGGTGAGCTGCAGAACATGGGTGCAACCGGTGGCGGATATACCCGTCTGGAATTCCGTATTCCGGCACGTGGTCTGATCGGATACCGTGGAGAATTCTTAACAGATACAAAAGGAAATGGTATCATCAATACTGCATTTGACGGCTATGCTCCGTACAAGGGAGACATCACTTACCGTAAGCAGGGCTCTCTGATCGCATTTGAGACCGGCGAATCTGTAACTTACGGACTGTTCAGTGCCCAGGAACGCGGTGTGCTGTTCATCGGTGCCGGCGAAAAAGTATATTCCGGTATGGTTATCGGAGAAAATGCAAAAACAGACGATATCGAAGTCAATGTATGTAAGACCAAACATCTTACCAATACCCGTTCCTCCAGTGCAGACGAAGCACTTCGCCTGACACCTCCGAAAGTATTAAGTCTGGAGCAGGCACTGGACTTCATCGACACAGACGAATTACTGGAAGTAACTCCGAAAAACTTAAGAATCCGTAAAAAGATTCTGGATCCAAAGATGAGAAAAAGAGGAAATCGATCATGATCTTTTTGTGGCAATTAGAAAATATTCGAACACCGTTTTTCAATGAAATCATGCAATTTGTCACTTATTTTGGTCAGGAACTATTAATCATAGCGGTTATCTGCGCACTGTACTGGTGCGCGGATAAGCGCTTTGCTTATTATCTGGGCTTTACTTATTTCACAGCAGGATTCTGTGTGCAGGCGTTAAAGATCACTTTCCGGATTCCAAGACCATGGATTCTGGATCCAGAATTTAAAGCTGTAAAAAGTGCAATTCCTGCCGCCACCGGATATTCCTTCCCAAGCGGACATACTCAAGGGGCTACATGTCTCTTCTTCCCGTTAGCTCTCCGTGCCAAAAAAGCATGGGCAAAAATACTGTTTATACTCGCATTTTTATGTGTTGGTTTTTCCAGAATGTATCTCGGATGTCATACACCAAAGGATGTTTTCGTATCTATGGGTCTGTCCATTATCATTGCATCCGTTTTCTGGCATTTCCGTTCAAAACTTGAAAATATTACTACTTGCACCGCACAGATTTCTGTCCTGCTCGGTATACTCGCATTCGCTCTCGCCGGCTATGCATGGTATTTATATCATGGACAGATGATTGCTTTGAAATACGCAATGGACTGCTTCAAAGCTGCCGGAGCCGGATTGGGTTTTGCCCTTGGCTGGTATCTTGAACGCACACATCTGGACTTTCAGCCGGATAGCTGCTCCGGAAAAGGACAAATTTTGAAATTTATCATTGGCATACTACTGACACTTTGCGTGAAACTCATCATCTCTTTTATTTTCGGCTCTTCTATCTTGGCAAAATCCGCCGAATATTTTATACTGCTGTTATGGATCATTTATTTTTATCCTTATCTGTTTACCAAATACAGCAAACACTAAGAGGAGAATTTTATGCGAACAATCATTGCCAATTTTTTAAAACGACTGACCGAAATTCTGGAACTTTTCATTGCTTTGATGCTGGCTGCCGGTATTATTTTATTATGCGTGCGGATCGCCACATCACTTGCCAATGTTCCGGATCTGAATACGTGGCCAAACTATGACGATCTGCTGGAAACCTGTTTTAATCTGATCATCGGAGTGGAGCTTATCCGCATGGTTTATTATCATACACCGGCGACTGTATTTGAAGTTCTGATCTTTGCGATTGCAAGACAGATCATCATCGATCACTCTTCCAGCTATTCTAGCCTGATCGGCGTATGTGCGATTGCTGTTTTATTTGCAACAAGGAAATATCTGTTCTGTGAATTTGATATTCCAAACGAAACTATTTTGCGCGCAACGACGAAAGTAAAACTTGCTAATAAACTTCTGGGTATCTCGCTTCCTTACGAAGAAGATACTGCCACACTTCGAGATATTCTGGAAGAAAGCCTGAAAAAAGGAGAAACCGATATCGGTGTCGGTGCCTGCGCCTACTATTCTAACTGCGGACTTCGTGTTGCAAAAATGCATAATGGAAAAATTTCCAGAATTGAAGTAATTCATGCTATACAATAGTCAACAAACATGTTATACTGAATATATCAGATATATCTCTTTCTGTATAGCAATTGTCAGATTTTATATATCTGAAAAATGTCAAAAAGGAGTTGAGCATCATGAAGTTTATCATTATCGGAAAAAACATCGATGTAACACCAGGCTTAAAACAAGCTGTAGAAAGTAAGTTAGGAAAATTAGAAAGGTACTTCACTCCAGAGACGGAAATTCACGTAACCTTAAGCGTACAGAAAGAACATCAAAAAATTGAAGTTACAATCCCTGTAAAAGGTACAATTATCCGTTCCGAACAAGTCAGCAGTGACATGTATGTATCCATCGATCTTGTCGAAGAGGTTATTGAACGCCAGCTTCGCAAATATAAGAACAAACTTGTTGCCAGACAGCAGGAAGGCGGCAACTTTAAACAGGAATTTTTCGATACCGCAGAGAATACAGATGAAGACGAGATCAAGATCGTCCGCACAAAGAAATTCGGCATCAAACCAATGTATCCAGAAGATGCATGCATCCAGATGGAACTGCTCGGACACGATTTCTACGTATTCTGCAACGCAGAGACCGAAGAAGTCAACGTAGTCTACAAACGCAAAAACGGCTCTTTCGGATTGATAGAACCAGAGTTTTCATAAAGCTACGAGCCATACATAAGAATAAGGGAAGCAGGTGGTAATGTTCACATTACCACCTGCTTCCCTTATTCTTATGTATGGCGACAGCCATGACCGAGGAAACACCGCAGGTGGTTTCGAGGTTCTTGCTCGTTGCTTTCACTACTTCTGTGTATGGCGACAGCCATGACCGAGGAATCACCGCAGGTGATTTCGAGGTTCTTGCTCGTTGCTTTCTCTACTTCTGTGTATGGCGACAGCCATGACCGAGGAAACTTTTCCCACTACTCAAGCACCTGCTCTTTTCCGTCAACTTCCGCAAAGAAACATGCCTCTCCCACTTCCATCTTTGCCTGCCCGGAAGTTCCTTCTGTAATCTCCGCCTGCACCGGCGCCAGCTGCTCATCGGACAGTAGCACTTCCAGCACAACCTGATCCGTATACTGCGTATCCAGAATCTGAATTCCGTTCTCTCCTAATATGTACTGGATTTTACCAAGTCCGGTATAATCCGTTGTAATCTGAAGTTTAGATCCTGAAATTCTGGTTACAATCTGGGAAGAAGCCAGTCCTGCCTGCACCGAAGACGAATATGCCCGTACCAGTCCTCCTGTTCCAAGAAGTGTTCCTCCGAAATATCTTGTAACAACTACTACAACCTGATGAAGTCCCGCACCAGTCAGCACATCCAGCATCGGTTTACCGGCTGTACCATTCGGCTCCCCATCATCACTGCACCGCATCAGCTCCTGCTGCTCTCCAACAATATAGGCAAAACAATTGTGTCTGGCATTCCAGTATTTTTTCTTTGTAGCTTCGATAAAAGCAAGCGCTTCCTCTTCTGTCTTCACCGGACTTACAGTTGCAATAAAACGAGATTTCTTTTCTACAATTTCGGCTTCACCGCCGGTATATACAATTTTATATTCTAATGCCATTATTTTTGTTCCTTTCTTTCCTGCACGAGCTGATGATACTTTCCTTTTACATCAGACAGTCACTCATGATAAAACAGCCCGAAAAATACACTTACTTATTATAATACCGAATTTCTTAAGATTTTCCTACCAAAATATGAAGTTTTCATTTTTTTCTTTATTTCAAAGACTATCTTTGCTATAATGACGTGGTATGAAGGAGGCAAAAACTCATGAATTATGGTAAAAGAAAGGCTGCCAGGCAGCAGAAACGAATAACATCCAAATCTGCCATGCAAGGGAAACGCGTCGGCGTCCGCCTGTTCAAAGCTTTGCTGCTCTGTATTGTGCTGGTCGGAGTGATTGGTATCATCGGCGGCGGATTATTTGTAAAACGTATCATAAACAATGCGCCTGAGGTATCCCCTTCCGATGTCAAACCGCAGGGATTTACAACTTTTGTTTATGCAGATGACGGTAAAACGGAAACACACCGTTTTGTAGCTTCCGGTTCAAACCGTGTTTACAAAACAATTGATGATATTCCGGATAATCTGGCTCACGCATTTGTTGCAATTGAGGATGAACGTTTTTACAAACATAATGGTATCGACTTACAGGGTATCGCCCGTGCAGCAGTTTCCACACTGACCGGTTCCGAACAGGGTGCCAGTACACTGACACAGCAGCTCATCAAGAATAATGTTTTCCCGAACTTTGTAGACGAGAAGACATTTGCAGACAAATTAGAGCGTAAGTTCCAGGAGCAGTATCTTGCTTTACAGATTGAGAAGCAGATGAGCAAGAATGAGATTCTGGAAAGTTATATGAATACGATCAACCTTGGACAGAACTGTCTTGGTGTACAGTCCGCATCCATGCGTTATTTTGGAAAAGATGTGTCCAAGCTTACATTATCTGAATGTGCGGTTATTGCCGGGATCACTCAGAATCCATCCGGCTACAATCCGGTAACACATCCGGATGCCAATGCCAAGAGACGAGACAACGTTCTGAAAAACATGCTTGAACAGGGTTATATTTCAAAAAAAGAATATAACAAGGCAAAGAAAGACAAAGTTTATGCACGTATTCAGAAAGCCAACAAGAAAAACAGTGATAATAATAACGCTGCCAGCTATTTTGTAGATGCACTTTCTGACCAGGTTATCCACGATCTGAAAGAACAGCTCGGATACACAGATGCACAGGCATACAATGCTCTCTACAGTGGCGGCTTAAGCATCTATTCTACCCAAAACAAAAAGATGCAGAAGATCTGTGATGAAGAGATGAACAAAGACTCTAACTATCCCGGACTTAAGGAATACGGTCTGGATTATGCCCTTACCGTAACCCGTGCTGACGGTTCTGTTAAGAATTACAGCTCTGGCCATGTAAAAAAATACGTCCAGAAGAAATACGGCAAATCACAGGGGCTTTTATACTCCAGTAAAGAAGAAGCAAAGCGTATGGTAAAAGAATGGAAGAAGACCATCGCCAAAAAAGGAGACAAATATAACGAAGTAATGAACATTACTCCACAGCCTCAGGCCTCCGTTACTCTGATGGATCAGAGCAACGGCGAGATCAAAGCTATGGTAGGTGGACGTGGTGCCAAAGGATCCAGCCTCAGTCTGAACCGTGCTTACAAGGGTGCAAAACGTCAGCCTGGATCTACATTCAAGGTTCTGGCAGCTTATGCACCTGCAATTGATGCATGTGGCAAGACACTTTCTTCTACCGTTGTTGATGAACCTTACAGTTATAAAAATGGCAAAAGCGTGCGAAATGCCAGCCGTTCTTACAAAGGAACTGTTACTTATCGTACTGCTATCGCCAATTCCATCAATGTCTGCGCAGTCAAGGTCAGTGATGAGATCACACAACAGCTGGGCTATGAATACTGTAAAGACAAATTTGGAATCAGTACACTTGTTAAGAACAAAGAAATCAACGGAAAGATCTTCAGTGATGTTAACCAGACACTTGCACTTGGTGGTATCACAGAAGGTGTTTACAACTATCAGCTCTGCGCTGCATATGCTTCCATTGCTAACGGCGGTGAATATAACACACCTACCCTTTACACGAAAATCGTAGATCATGATGGGAATGTTCTGTTAGAGAATCCTGGTTCATCCCACAGAGCAGTCAAAAAAAGCACTGCTTCTCTTCTTACAAGCGCATTACAAAGTGTTGTTAAAGAAGGTACAGGACGTTCCTGCCAGTTAGACAATATGGCAACTGCCGGTAAAACCGGTACAACAACTTCCAACAAGGACTTATGGTTCTGTGGCTTCACTCCTTATTACACCTGTGCAGTATGGGGTGGATATGATGACAACAAGGAATGCGGCTATGACACAAGCTTTCGTTTCCGTCTCTGGAAAGGAATTATGAGCCGTATCCATGAGAATCTTGAATCAAAAGATTTTGATACAAACGCAGGACTGGAAAAAGTATCTGTCTGTAGCATTACTGGTAAGCTTCCGCGTTCCGGATGTCCGACCGAGACAGAATACTTCACGGAAGACACCGTACCTACAGAGACCTGTCCGGGACATTCCAGCTACGACAGTGGATCCAATTATAACAATGATAATAACAGCAATAACGGTAACACCGGTGATACGAACAATGGTAATACCGGCAACAACTCTGGCGGTAATACTGGCGGTAACTCTGGCGGTAATACTGGCGGTAATACTGGCGGTAACTCTGGCGGCAACTCCGGTGGCAACTCTGGCGGTAACTCTGGTGGCAACTCTGGCGGTAATACCGGTGGCAACTCTGGTGACAGCACTGGTGGCGGCACTGGTGGCGGCACCGGCGGACATGGTAATTAATCATCAATAAATGAATAGTAAAAAAGCATTGGGTTTGTAGAACCGAATGCTTTTTCATTTGCTCAGCTATTTTTTTATTTTATGATCTCTGCAATTTTAATTCTGCAATTTTAGTCAAAGATTAGTTTTGCAGCTCCGCATATTCCTGCATCATTTCCTAATTCTGCAAGTTTAAACTGTACATCCTGATTTGCAAAGAATGCATTTGCTCTGTAGTTCTTGACAATATAGTCAAGAAGGATCTCTCCTGCCTTTGATACACCTCCACCAATTACGATTACTGCCGGATCAACAACAACTGCAATGTTAGCAAGTGCATGTCCAAGATATTTTCCAAATTCTTCTACAATCTCTTCTGCAACTTCATCCTGTGCCTTTAATGCATCAAATACTGCTTTTGCATCTACATGTTCCTGACTGCGTAACAGGCTGGACTTTGCATCCTTTGCGAGACGCAGTGCTGCAAGTCTTGCAATACCTGTAGCGGAAGCATACTGCTCCAGGCATCCTTTTTTTCCACAGCCACAGGTTTCTGTCTCTGTTTCATTCACACAGATATGACCGATCTCCCCACCGGCACCATTCGTACCAACCAGAGGATGTCCTTCCAGGATTACGCCACCGCCTACACCTGTTCCCAGCGTAACCATAACGATATTCTTCTCACCTTTTCCAGCCCCAAGCCACATCTCGCCAAGGGCTGCTACATTGGCATCATTTCCCAGTCTGACTTTCAGACCGGTCAGCTCTTCCATTTCTTTTTTAACTTCCTTATAACCCCATCCGAGATTCGCTGTATTCTGTACAATACCCACTTCCGTCACCGGAGCCGGAACACCGATTCCTACTCCTTCGATCTGATCCTTTGCAATCTTCTTTTTCTCACAAAGTTCCTCTATAGAAGCGGCAACATCCGGAAGGATCGCAGCGCCTTCGTTTTCTGTGTGGGATGGAATCTCCCATTTTTCCAGAAGTACACCATCGATCTGGAACAATCCCATCTTCACAGTTGTTCCGCCAATATCTACACCAAAACAATATTTCATAATTATTCTCCCTGTTTCTTAGCCATATTTTCCTGCACACGTTTGTATAATTCCTGTGCAGCATTATATCCCATACTTTTCTGTCTGTGGTTGATTGCCGCAGTCTCAACAATGATAGCGAGATTACGTCCCGGACGGATCGGTAACTGATGACATACAACTTTATTGCCAAGAAATTCTGTATATTCTTCTTCCAGTCCCAGTCTGTCATATTCTTTATCACGATTCCAATCTTCTAATGTGATAACAAGATCGATATTCTGTGTCTCTCTTACACTCTGTACACCAAACAGCATCTTCACATCTACAATGCCGATTCCTCTTAACTCAATAAAATGTCTCGTAATATCCGGCGCCTTACCTACCAGTGTATCATCACTGACCTTGCGGATTTCTACAACGTCATCGCTTACAAGACGATGTCCACGCTTGATCAGCTCAAGCGCCGCCTCACTCTTACCGATTCCACTCTCTCCCATGATCAGCACACCGACACCATATACATCAACAAGTACACCATGAATCGAAATGCAAGGCGCCAGTTCTACATTTAACCAGCGGATGATCTCAGCCGTAAATGTAGATGTATTGACCCCTGTAGAAAATACCGGAATATTTGCCTTATTTGCTTTCTCAAGAAGCATTGGTTCCGGTTTTAAACCACGGCAGTATACAATACACGGAATCTCATAAGACAATAACATGTCATAGATTTTCTCTTTTTTCTCTTCTTCTATATTCTGAAGATATGTGTATTCTACATATCCGATAATCTGCACACGTTCTGATGCAAAATGTTCGAAAAATCCAGTAAGCTGCAATGCCGGACGGTTTACATCCGGAACGGAAACTCCTGTTTTTGTATAATCTACATCCGGAGTCAGATTCTTTAGGTCAAACCGCTCTACAATCTGACTTAATTTCACTTGATTTACCATACTGTTTCCTCCACCCTTTCTTTCCAGTATTTCTTAATTGTGCAAAAAATAACACACAATATTATATCATATCAATGAAAGAATTTGTATACATCTTCTGCTGATTTTTTATTCATTGATGGCAGTTTCTGAAGCTCTTCTACAGATGCTTGTTTTATTGCATCTATATTTTCAAAATGCTTCATCAGTTCTTTTCTTCTTGCCGGCCCTACTCCCGGAATGTCGTCCAGAATCGAATGTACCTGTCCTTTTCCTCTCAGTTGTCTGTGGAAGGTAATAGCAAAACGGTGTGCTTCATCCTGAATTCTGGTGATCAGCCGGAATGCTTCTGAATGTATGTCGATCGGAAGCTCCACATTTTTATAATACAGCCCTCTTGTGCGGTGATGATCGTCTTTTACCATTCCACATACCGGGATCGAAATGTCAAGTTTTTGCAATACCTCTTCTGCAATATTTACCTGTCCGCGTCCACCATCCATCAGTATAAGATCTGGAAATACCGTAAATCCTCCCAGCTCTTTTCCTTCTTCCTGTTCTCTGAGACCATGGGTAAATCTGCGCGTCAGCACCTCTTCCATACTGGCATAATCATCCGGTCCCTGTACGTTCTTGATACGGAACTTACGGTAATCGTTTTTCTTTGGCTTGCCCCGCTCGTACACAACCATGGAGCCTACCGAAGCAAAACCACTTGTATTGGAAATATCAAATGCCTCCATTCTGGAAATGCCTGACAGTCCGAGTATTTTTTCCAACTCTTTGACAGCTCCGATCGTCCGTCCTTCTTCTCTTTTCAGCCGTTCCTTGTCCTTTTGTAATACCATGGCGGCATTCTTTTCAGCCAATTCAACAAGTTTCTCTTTCTGCCCTTTTTTCGGAATGATCAGGTGGACTCTCCGTTCCTTTTTCTTGCTCAGCCACTCTTCCAGAAGTTCCTGGTCTTCCACTTCCTGCGGAAGCATAAGCTGCGAAGGAATATACGGTGTTCCTGCATAAAATTGTTTGATAAAGCTGGTCAGTGTTTCTTTTTCTGTCTCTCCCGGCGCTGTTTTTAAATAAAAATGATCTCTTCCGATCAGTCTGCCTCCACGGATAAAAAAAACCTGCACGACCGCATCTGCATATTCTGTCGCCATAGCAATAACGTCTCTGTCTTCTCCTGCTGTGTCCGTGATCTTCTGCTTCTGCGCAATCTTCTGCACACTGAACAATAGCTCCCTGTATTCTGCTGCCTTCTCAAATTCCAGTACTTCTGCCGCATCCTGCATCTGTTTTTCCAATCTCTTTAATATAATGTCATAATTCCCATTCAGAAAATGCAGTACCTCCTGCACGGACTTCTGATACGCTTCCTGGCTTATATATCCCTGACAGGGCGCATCGCACTGATGAATGTGATAATTCAGGCATGGGCGTTCTTTTCCCGTATCCCTTGGCAGTTTACGATTGCAGCTCCGGATATGATATAATTTGCGGATCATTTCGATCGTATCTTTTACTGCACCGGCACTTGTATATGGTCCAAAATATTTCGCTTTGTCTTTTATCATCTTTCGCGCCAGCATTATTCTTGGATATGCTTCATCCGCTGTCACTTTGATAAATGGATACGCCTTATCATCCATAAGCATCGTATTATACTTTGGATGGTGTTCCTTGATCAGATTACATTCCAGAACAAGAGCTTCCAGTTCAGAATCCGTAACGATATACTCAAATCTCCGGATATGCGTTACCATCTGCTCAATCTTTGCGCCTTTATTCCTGCTGCTCTGGAAATACTGACGCACCCGATTTTTAAGGCTGATCGCTTTTCCGACATATATGATCATATCTGTCTCATCATGCATGATATATACTCCCGGTTTTCCCGGAAGTTTTTTTAACTCTTCAGGTATATCAAACATTTGTCTTCCCTTTCTTTTTCTGATTCACATCGTAATTATTCTATCGGAAAAAAGGTCTGTAAGCAAGGTCTTGCAGAAGGCTTTTCATTATAACAGAAATCATATTTTCTCTATGCAAGCAAAAAAGAGTACGCAGATAAGAAAAATGGAGCAGATAAAATCTGCCCCATTTCAGATTGTAGACAAAGCCCTGCTTTTGCAGGGTTTTGCTATTGTTGGAACCGCT
>OLPB01000220.1_pt1 | contig 37721 bp, 23 predicted proteins | sample 1672001 | NCBI WGS metagenome assembly OLPB01 (sample SAMEA3136635, study PRJEB25190) | human gut metagenome | biome: human gut; feature: human-associated habitat; material: faeces | place: Austria | collected 2013 | reverse complement strand
AGACAGCTTATGATGTAATGAACAACTGGGGAGCTAACCACGGTGCTATCTCCTATGGACATATCGGAGCTGACCTGATCACAATGTGCTCTATGCTTCGTATCCCGGTATCCATGCACAACGTTCCGGAAAAAGATATCTATCGTCCGGCAGCATGGAATGCATTCGGAATGGACAAAGAAGGTGCAGACTTCCGCGCTTGCAAGAATTACGGACCTCTGTACAAATAATGAAACTGGCTTTTCTCAAAAGTGCCATGATATAAGCAAAGACCTCGGAGATAACTCCGGGGTCTTTGTACTTTCCGTAAATTATGTCGAAAAACTTCCGCTTTTTGTTGATTTTTACATTTTTTTATGACAAAAAAGGATTATCATTATGCTGTGTCTGTGATATGATATGTTAAGAATTAAAGGAATACACGGGAGTGAAGGGGATAACATAAAATGAAAAAACTGGCAAAGAGCCTGCTTGTCATAGCACTTGGACTTTTTATGAGCGTCAATGTCATGGCAGATGTGCAGACCGGCAAGACAGGACCGGATTATCCGACAGACTATTATATGATCGTAGAATCAAAGGCAGGAGGAATCGATATTTATTCACAGCCGGATCTGGAATCTACGAGGCTGAATGATGAGCAGATTCCGAATGGAACGGCGCTTCATATAGAAGGAGAAGTAGAGGATACCGAGAATAACCGTACGTGGGGATACACAGAATATCATGGCATGTATGGATACGCTCCGCTTGACGAGTGCAGGCCGGCGGATTCCAGAAAAGAAGCAATTGATTCTGAACTTTATATCGCAGGTAAGGATCATGTGAATTACAATGCTGATTATGATGTAAAGGCAGATGCAGAAGGAGGTTCCCAGAAGCTTTATCAGGGACCTGGAACAAAATATGGAGAAGTTCCGGGAGTGCGCGATATTGAAAATGGAGAAACGCTTCATATCACACAGGATGCAGAAATGGCAGATGGAAGTCACTGGGGTGTGACTACGGTTGACGGAACAGAAGGCTGGGTGGATCTGGAAAAAACCGAAGAATGGAAAGCAGAACATCTGGATACTGTAGAGGAGAGTGTGGATGCGGTGGCAGAAGTGAGTGTAACACCAACCGAAGTAGCTAAAGCGACCGAGACACCAGCCCCGACAGAGACTGCAAAGGCAACTGAGACACCAGCACCAACTGAGGCCGCAGAAGCGACCGAGACACCAACACCGACAATTACAGAAGAAGCAGATGAAGCTGAAAATACAGAAAAAGACTCCAAAGAGCCTGAAGCAGAAAACACTGACACAAAGGACAGCCGCGAGGCATCCGGGCAGAATGTAAAAGTTACCGCATTCAGATGGTATCAGAACCCATTTACATGGATTGCAGTGATCGCAGTACTGGCAGTGGCAGGATTACTGATCTACCACAATAAGAAAAAATAATAAAGAGAAGACAGGGCATGTGCCTGAAACTTGGATGAAAAGGACAGGGAAAACGAAATGTTTTTTTTGTCCTTTTTTTGTGTTAATTGTGAAATTTTGTGCATTTCTGGACCAAAAATGTCCAATTCATTGACTTTTATGAATCGACATGATAAATTTAGTACATATATATTGGTGTTTTATAACATAAATGCAGATATGCTGTAAAAACAGCAATAAATACGCAGAACGGAAGAGATGACCTCATGGCAATAAGACGTGAAAGAATGAGGCTTGGTGATTTACTGATCAAGCAGGATGTTCTTACTGAAGAAAACTTAAAAAAAGCACTGGAACTGCAGAAAGGAACCGGTAAAAAAATCGGTGAAGTTCTGGTTGAGAAGGGATTTATTACGGAAGAAATGATCGCCCGTGCACTCCAGACACAGCTAGGACTGAAGGTAATACAGCTTACCGGAATCACGATTCCGAAAGAAGTACGTAATCTGGTCAGCGTTAACCTGCTGAAAAAATATCAGTGTATTCCTTTTGAACTGGATCCATACAATGCCAATATCCTGCATCTGGCGATGGCAGATCCGATGGATATGGCAGCGATCGATGACATTTCTATTGTTACCAATCTTCAGGTTGAACCATATATCGCAACACCACGTGATATCCTGACAGCGATTGACCGTTGCTATGGGGCTTCTGAGACGATGGATGCTGCCCGGAGATTTACCAGGGAAAGAGAGCAGCTTCGTGGAAATGCAGAAGATACCATAGAAGAAGCAGATGTCAGTGATGCACCGATCGTACAGCTGGTCCGTTCCCTGATCGAGCAGGCAGTTCGTCAGAGAGCCAGTGATATTCATATTGAAGCACTTGAATCCAAGGTACGCGTCCGTTATCGTATCGATGGCGCGCTTTATGAAAAAATGGTTTACGACAACAGCCTTCTTCCGGCAATCTCCACACGAATCAAGATCATGGGTGGTATGGATATTTCCGAAAAAAGAAAGCCACAGGATGGTCGAATGTCCGTTATGGTAGACCGCCGCGAATATGATATCCGTATTTCTTCGATTCCGACGGTACATGGCGAGAAGATCGTTATGCGAATCTCCTCCAAACTCAATCTGACCAGAGATATCAAGGAACTTGGTCTGAATCTGGATGAGATGTCAATGCTGCAGCACATGCTTGCCAAACCATATGGTATTCTTTTTGTAACGGGGCCGACAGGAAGTGGTAAATCTACAACCTTGTATACCGCGTTAAGTGCGCTGAATAAAGAACAGGTAAATATCGTAACGGTTGAAGACCCGGTTGAGGCTGACATAGAGGGAATCAACCAGATTCAGGTAAATAATAAAGTAGAACTGACTTTTGCGTCAGCACTGAGATCCATTCTCCGTCAGGACCCGGATATCATCATGATCGGTGAGATCCGAGATCAGGAGACGGCATCGATTGCGGTGCAGGCTTCTATTACCGGCCATTTGGTTGTATCTACCATGCATACCAATAACGCAGTTGGTACACTGAACCGCATGGCAGATATGGGAATTGCCCGTTATCTGATCTCCGATGCGATCATTGGCGTCATTGCACAGCGACTTGTCCGTAAACTTTGTCCGCATTGCAGGAAGAAACGTCTTGCGACAGATGAGGAAAAACGGATTCTGAAGCGTTCGGCAGCCGAGCAGACAGAAATTTATGAGCCGGGTGGATGCAGACTTTGCAACAACACCGGATATTTTGGACGAACCGGTGTATTTGAGATCATGGAAGTAAATGACGAGATGCGTAAACTGATCGCTGAAAATGCACCTACAGAAGAGATGATCGCAGCAGCGAAGAAATCCGGTATGCGAACCCTTCGTGAAAACGGAATCCGTTACGTACTGGATGGAACCACTTCCATTAAAGAAATGCTGAAGGCTTCCTATGAAGAATAAAAGATAGAAACTACAAAGAGTAAATGATAGATACTATCAGGAATAAAATACGGAAATTATCACATAAAAGAAAGCATGTGAAAGAAAATATAACAGAAATCAGGTACAGAATTTAAATGTATGATCTGAAACAATTATTAATGAGGTCAATAGAAGAGCAGGCGTCAGATGTTCATTTTACAGTTGGACGCCCACCCTGTTACCGTGTTGACGGTGTTCTGTCTCCGATAGAAGGAGAAAGACTGACACCGGATATGCTGCGGGAACTTCTCGTTCCGATCATGGAAGAACGGCACAAAGAAGAGCTGAGCAGGGACGGTCAGACAGACTTTGCCTACGCCATTCCAGGGGTGGGCCGTTTTCGTGTCAATGTATTTATGCAGCGTGGAACATTTGCATCGGTTATGCGATGTCTGCCGTTCGAGATCCCGGAGCCGGAGAGCCTTGGAATCCCAAAAGAAGTAGTTGAGATCACCAGCCGTAAGAGAGGCCTTGTTCTTGTAACAGGACCGACCGGAAGTGGTAAATCCACGACACTGGCATCTTTGCTTAATGTCATCAATCAGAAATATCCTTACCATATTATTACGCTGGAAGATCCAATTGAGTATCTTCACAGACATGATAAATCGATTGTCAATCAGCGAGAGATTGGAAGTGACTCGAATAGTTATGGAGCAGCGCTTCGTGCAGCACTTCGAGAAGATCCGGATGTGATTCTGGTCGGAGAGATGCGAGATCTGGAGACAATTTCCACTGCAATTACGGCAGCAGAGACCGGTCATCTCGTGTTCTCGACTTTGCATACGATCGGTGCGGACAAGACCATCGACCGAATCATCGATGTATTTCCGCCGGATCAACAGCAGCAGATCCGAATTCAGCTGGCAGCTGTGCTGGAATGTGTGGTCTCTCAGCAACTGATTCGTAAGGAAAAGGGTGGTCGTGTGGCAGCATTGGAAGTATTATTTGCGAACAATGCAGTGCGGAATCTAATCCGAGAGGGAAAAACATTCCAGATTCCATCCATTATGCAGACCAGCCGCAGATCTGGAATGATCACAATGGATGATGCACTGTATGATCTCTTTATGAGAGGTGAGATCAGTGCAGATGCAGTTGTGACCTATGCACAGGACCCGGTTGCAATGAACCGGAAAGTGAATTTTGAGATTTAACAGAAAGGACTGAGCTGATGCCCGGTTATACCTATATTGCCGTTGACCAAAAAGGTAAAGAAAAGCGCGGCAAGATGGAGGCTGAGAACCGAGATGAGGTTTCCCAGCAGTTAAAAAAAGACGGACTCTTTCCTGTTGAAATTAAAGAGCAGGGAGTTCTGAATAAGGACCTGGATTTTTCTATTGGTAAGAAAGTCAAGCCCAGAGATCTGAGCGTTTTCTGCCGGCAGTTTGTCAGCATCACACAGGCAGGTGTTCCGATGAAGGAAGCCCTGCAGATGATGACAGAGCAGACAGAGAACAAATGGCTCAAGAAGGCGACAGCCGATGTGCTTCTCAACGTAGAAAAAGGTAATACACTGGCGGATTCCATGGCAGCAATTCCGGATGTATTCCCACCGATGCTGGTCAATATGGTACGGGCAGGTGAATCCTCCGGAAGTCTGGAGATGTCTTTTGACAGAATGGCAACCCATTTCGAAAAAGAGGCTAAGCTGAAGGCGACGATCCGTAAAGCAACAATCTATCCGATCATCCTGATCTGTGCAGTCATCGGTGTAATTGCAGTTATGCTGCTTTATGTTATCCCGATCTTCATTGATATGTTTGCAGATCTGGATGTGGAGATGCCAGCGCTGACGATGGGGGTCATGAACCTCAGTAAATGGACGGCCAGCCACTGGTACGTCATCCTTGCTGTGGTAGCGGCAGTGGTTGCTGCATACCGCCTTATCTACAACACAGATCAGGGACGGCTGAAGATAGACTATATCAAGATGAAAATTCCACTGTTCGGCAAGCTGACAGTCAAAACTGCCTGTGCCCAGTTTGCGCGAACAATGAGTACCCTGATGGGAGCCGGTATTTCCACGACGGAATGTCTGGATACCTGCACAAAGATCATCAACAACATTCATTATAAGAATGCACTTCAGAAGGCAAAAGAAGAGGTAATGAAAGGTATTCCACTTTCGGAGCCACTTGCAGCCAGTGAAGTCTTTCCTCCGATGGTGTGTCATATGACCGGAATTGGTGAAGAAACCGGTAATATGGAAGAAATGCTCGACAAACTGGCAGATTATTACGATGAAGAAGTTGAAATCACGACCCAGAGTGTACTGGCCGCGATGGAACCACTGATCATCGTGTTTATGGCACTGATCGTTGGTACACTTGTAATCGCCGTAATCATGCCGATCGGTACGATGTATGAGGGACTTGATAACCTCTAAGTTTTTGCGATTGGGAACCGCGTTAAAAGTTTCTGAAATGACCATATGGTTGTCGCACAGCAGGCATAGGTGCTGTGTTCACTATAGATCAAATGGAGTGTGAAAAAGGGGGCTTTTCAAAAACCATACGATCAGGCAACAAAAAAAGTAACAAGAAAACTGAATAACGAGTTTACAACATAACTCCCTCCCCTCTGAGAAAGCCAAAATTTCAGGGGGGGGGTGGAGAGCACCTCCGGGTGTTCTCGCTCGTTGAACAATCATCGGACAGAGTATTCGTGATCAAAACAACAGGAGAGTTATGTATTCATCAAAAAGTTGAATATGTGCGTAAAGCCTGTTGTTTCTCCGGATAAGGTGGAAATCTTACCTGGAAGATCACATAACTCTATTCCGATGAAAAGAAAGTAATGAAGGAGATTGAGTTATGTTTAAATTTCTTAGAGAAAGAAAAAAAGACAACAAAGGTTTTACACTGGTAGAACTTGTAATCGTAATTGCTATCCTGGCTATCCTGGTAGGACTTCTTGCACCTCAGTATACAAAATATGTTGAGAAAACAAGAAAAGCAGCAGATGCATCTAATTTGGATGAAATGGTGAAAGTAGTAAAAGTATATGCAGCAGATCCGGCAAATGAGCTTGAAACTGGAAAATATACCATTACAATTCCAAGTAGCGGAACTGCAACTATTGCAAAAGATGAAACAGCTTTAACAAATGCTGCAGGACTGTATAAAGAAATGGACACAACTATTCCAAAGTGGACAGCTACAAATACTAAATCTAAAAAATGGTCTGAGGCTGGTGGAGCAGAAGCTATTTTTGCAGAGGTAACAGTTGGAACTGATGGTGGTACATCTGTAAGATATGGTACTGGTACAGCTTATAAAGAAGGAAATAAACTTGAAAAATATATGACTACAGGTGCTGAAGCATAATAATTTGGATAGTTTAGTGCAAAGCCAAAGTTGTAATCCAGGTTTTTGATGAATGCATAACAATTCTTTTGTTTGAAATCGAATACTGCTGTATGGATGAAAGATCTATAAGGAGACAGTAGTATGTTAAAATTTTTAAACAAAAAGAAAAATAACAAAGGTTTTACACTGGTAGAACTGGTAATTGCAATTGCTATCCTTGCAATTCTGGTAGGACTTCTTGCACCTCAGTATACAAAATATGTTGAGAAATCAAGAAAATCTGCTGATGCATCTAATATGGATGAAATGGTAAGAGCTGTACAGGTTTATGCGGCAGATGCAGAAAATGAAGTTAAAACGGTTACTGATGCGACTATTGTGCTTGACTCAAATGGAACAACAGTTGATGCGAAAAAAGATAAAGATGGTGTTATTAAAACTGCATTAGAGAAGTTCTGCCCAGATTACGCAACTATGAAAATGAAATCTGCCAAATGGGGTAGCGCTCCTACAGCAACTATTAATATCAATGATGAAGGTGCTGTAACAGTATCTTATGGACCATCTAAGTTTGCTACTTATATCAATAAAACAGCAACACAGGCGGCTCCGTGATAACAAACAATCACTATTATTTGCAGTGAGTTAAAGAAAATGAAAGGAATTCCCTATGCTTCTTTTCCTTGATATCGTCCCGTACATCATAATCTTCGTATTCGGAATCGTGATCGGCAGCTTTTTGAATGTCTGTATCTACAGGCTTCCGCTGCATGAATCGATCATTACGGCTTCCTCCCACTGTATGACCTGTGGGAGGAAGCTGAAATGGTATGACATGGTTCCGGTATTCAGTTGGATCGTACTGGGCGGTAAATGTCGTAATTGTAAATCAAAAATTTCTGCGCAATATCCGATCATAGAAGCCCTCAATGGAATACTCTATGTTCTGGTATGTGTGGTCAATGGACTGACTTGGGTCAGCCTGTTGTATTGCATGATGGTGTCGGCTTTGCTGACCCTTAGTCTTATTGACTGGCGCACCTATGAAATTCCCTTTGGAATCAATGTGTTTTTACTGATTCTTGGTGTTATAGCCACCTGGATGGACCGAGGAAATCTCACTTCTCACCTGATTGGTCTGATCTGTGTGAGCGCATTTCTGGAAATTCTGTTTCTGGTAAGCGGCGGCAGAGCGATCGGAGGCGGCGATGTGAAACTGATGGCAGCCTGCGGACTGATCCTTGGCTGGAAACTTATCATCCTTGCATTTCTTCTTGGATGTATCATTGGTTCTGTAGTACATATGATCCGTATCAAAGTGAGCGGTGTCGGCCATATGCTGGCAATGGGACCGTATCTTTCTGCGGGGATTTTTCTTGCTGCGTTGTGGGGAAATTCATGGATCAGCTGGTACATAGGTCTTCTTGGTCTGTAACAGCTTATATTTATAACTGAAAGGGATTGGTGCTGCGAATAGCAGCGAACGATTCAACTGATTTTCAGTTATAAAAATATGCATTCTGTTTTTATTGCGAATGAGGCTGGTCGCAATATTCCATAAGATGACAGAAGCCATATTTTTGTAACTGAGTGCCGATTATAACCGACAAAATGGAGGAAACCTGATAATGGCAAAATTCTTAAACATAGAAATTGATACAGCGCAGCTGCGTGTAGCTGAGGTGGACAGCCGCGGACAGCATATTTTTCGTTGCTTTGTGATTCCTGTTCCCTTAGGTGCAGTAGATGACGGACAGATTCGAGATACAAAAAGCCTTGGCAATCTTCTGAAAACAGAACTCACGGCCCATGGAATCAAGACAAAGAAGGCTTTCTTTGTGGCCGGTTCTTCAAGAATTGCTAGCAGGGAAGTTCGTATTCCTTTTGTCAAAAAGGACAGAATTCAGAGTATCATTCAGGCAAATGCAACGGATTATTTCCCAATCGATATTTCGAACTATGTGATTTCCTACACGATCATTAATATTGAGACAGCCGAGCAGGAGGGTGTTGGAACCATTAAACAGTATCATCTGATGGTTTATGCGGCTCCGACATCGATTTCCGCCGCATTCAGTGAAGTGGCAGATGTTGCCGGACTGAATATGACCGGAATCGGATATACAGGTGACAGTGTTTATTCAGCAGTGAAAAACACATTTGCAGATGGTGTCCATATGCTGATCAAGATTGAATATAATTCAACCAGCATCAGTATTATCAAAAACGGAGACCTTGCACTGCAGAGAACCGTCAATTACGGTGTGGACAGCCCGATCGAGACCGTGCGTGCTTTCCCTGTGTTTGGGGAGGACCTGACCTCGTCAGAAGCAATTGACATTCTTTATAGTGAAAGATGTGTACACGATACACTGGCCTGGGATGGCTATATCGGTACGGATCCGCAGGAAGAAATGCTGGAGAATGCAAAGGCAGAAGTTACCGAAAGTTTCCGTTACATGGTCGGAAATATTTCCCGAATCATGGATTACTATATTTCACGAAATACAGAGACTGTTTTTACTTCTATTCAGATCTGCGGACTTGGCGCCGGAATAAAGGGCGTCAGAAGAATGCTTTCCAATGAACTTGGTCAGCAGGTAGAGATTATTTATGCGCTGAAAGGCTGTACGCATCCAGAGTTTCCGAAGGAAGAGGGACTTTATCTGTATGCATCCGTGTTTGCTGCGATGCGCTCCGGTCTGAACCTGATGGAAAAAGTCAGCCGCAAGAAAAAAGAGAATAAAGATTCTCTGAGCGGAGCAATTTTGATCTGCGTGCTTGGCGTTGTGGCGGGTGTGGCACTGACAGCAGTTGGATTTGGAAACCGTTTTTATCAGGAACGGCAGCAGGCATTTCTCAATAAAAGAATCGGTGAAGAAAGTTCGATTGAAGAGATTTACAATGCCTATAATGTGGCGAAAACACAATATGAAAATTATCAGAACATGTATCTGTACACCAATACACCGAATGAGGGATTGCGGGTATTTCTCGAAGAAATGGAGCAGAAGATGCCTTCCGATATCACGGTGGAGACATTCAGTTCTGATGGTACACAGGTAAGTTTTTCTATGAGAGTTTCGAGTAAGTCGGCAGCAGCCAATACACTGATGCAGCTTCGTACATTTGAAAGTCTTGCGACAGTCACAACAACCGGACTGAGCGAAGACGATGACGGAACCGTATCCATGAGTGTGATATGTACTTATGCGCAGCCGGCTACGATTGACAATAATTCCGCAGAGTAAGGAGGCAGACAGGATAACATGGACATGAAGATTTCAATGCGTGACAAGAAGCTTCTGCTGATGTTTTCCGGCATCGCGGTATTTGGAGCAGGATGGTTCTTTGGATATCGTCCGCAGATGGAAATGGCTGCAAGCATAGAAGCATCCAACCAGCCACTTGAGGAAAGACTGCAGAACCTTTTGCAGCTTGCTGAAAATAAAGACTTTTATGTAAGCGAAACAGCCGATGCACAGGCGAAGATCAATGAATATGTTTCAAAATTCCCAGCCGATGTAAAGGAAGAAAACGGAATCGTGCTTGCCCAGAATATGGAGAGTTCTCTGGGAATGCAGATTGCGAATGTCGGAGTTGGCACGAAGGAATTTGTGGCATCTCTTGATGGAAGCAGCGAAGAAGATATTGCCCAGAATGACGGTCAGACAATGTCCGAGCAGGCAAATGCCCAGACGCAGGAGCAAATCGATGAAATCGAGGGTACTGACAGTCAGACAGCAGAAGATCTGCAGAATGCTTCGGATGCAGCAGTGGCACAGGATGGAAGCACATTCCAGACACCGGTTCTTTACCGTACACAGGATACTCTGCAGTTCACAGGTACTTATGCAAGCCTGAAAGATGCGGTTACATATCTTGCAGAGCAGACTGGAAGAATGACACTGGATAACGTAAATGCATCATTTGACACTTCCACAGGTTATCTGACAGGAAGCATTGTTGTAAATATGTTTTCTATGGCAGGAACAGAAAATGTGTATATAGAGCCAGATGCCGGTCAGGTGGCATACGGAACCAGCAACATCTTCGGAACCATTGAACAGGCGGCAGCTTCTGCGGCAGGTCAGGGTGGTACACAGGATGCGGCAGATGCGAATGGCAGTGACGGCCAGACAGATAACAGTCAGGATGGGGAAAATGCAGAAGCAGCAGAGGCTCCTGCTGACGATCAGGGGCAGTCATAAATAGAGAAGTATGTTAGAGGGGAATTTTTATGCCCCTCTATCTGTCTATAAAAGGAGCTGTTCTTATGAATGATAAAAAGAGAAAGAAGTGGAATAAAAAAACAGGCCGGGATGAAAAAAGAAATCCGAATGCTGGCGTGAGCCTTCTGGAAGTAATCATTGCAGTCAGTATTTTTTCCATAACGGCAATCATACTGCTGCAGGGATTTGTGACTTCTAGCCGGATCAACCGCAAGTCAGATCTGTATCTGGAAGCGACCACAATGGCGCAGAACCTTATGGAGGAGATTAAATCAAGAAAGTTTGAAGAGGTTTCGCTCGCGTTTAATTATCCGATCGACAGTACCACAGGAGATACAAGGATTAATTTCCTGAATACACAGAAGAACCGAATTGAAAATGGAACGCTGGGAATTAGGGAAGTGACGCGGAATACGAATGACAAAGGTGACATGACATACAGTGATGTCAGTCAGTACAAAGATGGCGTGGATGAATCCAAAGTTACTGCATCCGTGATCTCCACAGATGGTGGAAAAACATATAAATTTAATCCACGTAAAAAAGGCAAAAATGCATCAAAGTATTATTTTGAATTGTCAAATGTAAATGCAGATCACGAGAGCTTTGATGCACTGGTGGAATTTGACGGAAGCACAGATTCCGGGTATAAAAAAGGAACCACGACCAGTGTGGGGGATGGGAAGAACGATTACCTTGCTCCGAGTATTTCTGATATGAATAGTAAGACGAATGCGTTCCTGATCATGCCTACGACTTGGGATGAGGATGCTATGAAAGCGATGGTTGCAGGACAGAAACAGGTGGCACTTGATGCAATGAACACAGCCGGAGGAACAACTACAGATTCATCTGATTATCAGGAACTTGACTGGCAGGATGTTTATAAACATACAAAGAGAACTCTGTATATCAAGATTGAAGAGAGTGGCGGGACTGTTAAAGCAGAGGCCAGATATGTTCTGAGTGCTTATAATTATAAGAAAGATGGCGGTACACAATACGAAACAATGAGTTTGTGTCCATGTAAAGGAAAAGGCGAAGAGGAAGATGTGAGCGGATGCTTTTGTACATATAAAAGTGCGTATGTGCCGTTCTACAGCTCAGAAGCAGGTGAAAGCCTGAAAAACATCTTTGTATTTTATTATCCGAACTATAATTCAGTCAGTTCTGTAAATCCACTGGATAAGATTGTACTGGATAATACGACGAATTACGAGGTGAATTTCTATGTGACAAAACAGAGAGATGACAAAAATAATGTTCCGACTTATGCACAGGAACTGCAGTATCGTATGTCTCTGACTATACAGGAAAATCCGGCAGCGCGTAATCAGACAAACTGGAATACAAACCCAAGCCTTTATAAAGCCGTGACAAAACTTCGCAGCAATCTGGACTATGATATCAGCAAAGCAGATGATGTGCAGAATCGTCTGAAAGTCAATCAGATGTCACTCACCTATCAGTCCGTGAATAATAATGGTCAATATGGTGCGAAAATTGTCAATAATACAGCGAAAAAGGTACTGGACTGTAACAGTCTGGATGACAGAGAAGCAGAGGACCGTATCTACACAGCAAAAGTAAGCGTGTACAGAGAAGGGGCAGCGGAGAAGAATTTTCCAGAGGAAGATCTTGTCGTGACACTGGACGGTGCGAAGGAAGATTAGCAGTTGCAGGGAAGAGTAATGATAAACGGGCATTTGAACGATGACAACGAGTAAATTTCCGGGAGGAAAGAATGAGAAACATCAGAAAGATAAAAAAACAGCATGAAGGAGGATTTTCGCTTTTTACTGTTATTGTGGCGGTATCTTTTGTAGGAATTCTCGGATTGCTGGTGTTATATATTGCTTTAGCAAATTTTCAGATGAAGGTTACAGACCTGAAGGGAAAAGACAGTTTTTATACGGCAGAACGTGCGCTGGAAGAAATTCGTGCGGGTTTGCAGGAAGATGTGGGAAATGCCATGTCTGCAGCTTATACGCAGGTTCTGGAAGCTTATAATAAAGATAATACTTCTCAGGATGAATCTATGGACAAACAGCGTCAGAATGATTTTCAGACCCGTTTCATTTCAGAACTGGTAAAAAGACTTAAAAATGGTGATAATTCAGAGCAGTACAGTCTGGAACATCTTTGCGGATATGTGGATATTGTTAAGGATACGGATGTTTTTGATGAGGAAAAAGAATCTCTGATCATTACAAACCCGTCTGGTTTTGCGCCGGAAATGCAAGCAATTCAGAGTGCTGGAAATAATACGGAGGAGAATGGCGTTCTTCTGAAAAATCTGAAAGTAATTTATGTAGATCCAAAGGGGCATGCGTCAATCATCCGCACAGATATTCGTTTGCAGGTACCGGAAGTTCAGTTTCCGACACCATCTACACTGCCTGACCTTATGAATATGATCGTTGTGGCAGATAAAGGAATTATCGTAAATGGAAATACGCAGGAGCCAACTTCTATTAAAGGAAGCATTTATGCAGGTCTGCTTCCGCAAGAGGGAACAGAAATGTCAACTACGAGTATTCAGATTACAACGGGAGCTGCACTTAATGTAGAATCCGGTGACAAAGTGGTCTGTGAAGGTGAGATTAATGTAGGACAGAATTCTGTGTTTACAAGTGGTTCGAGAGTAAATCTCTGGGCAAAAGGACTGAATGCAGAATCAGTTGATAATGTAAGTCTTCTTGGTTCGACTTATTTTTCAGATGACCTTACAATTTCCGGTAAAAATAACAATGTAAAGATTGCCGGGAACTATTATGGATATGGTTCTGAGAGTTCAGCAGAAAATTGTGTGACATATGAGCAGTATCAAAAGTCAGGAATGACTGGTGCGGACTTAAGCAGTGCAATCGTTGTTAACGGGAAAAATACAACACTGGATCTTTCTGGAGCAGAGAAAGTGATGGTTGCCGGAAGAAACTATATTGCCAGCAGTAAGGTAAAGGCGATAAATGGAACATCTAATACAAATGATATTGTAACAGGTGAAAGCATCACAGTGAAAGGTACGCAGCTTGCTTATTTGGTTCCGGGTGAAATCATTGGAGATGGAACAGCAGGAAATCCGATGACGTTTGAAACATATTCCGGAAAGATGTCAATTGATGGAACAAAGATTTCTGTGCAGTCAAATGTGCCTGTGGCAGCATGGGGAAATCGTACGCTGGCAGATATTGGGGTAGACAGTGCGGAACCTGTAAAAACTGTATTTTATAATGATAATTCAAATCAGGGATATGTGTATGTTTATCTGAATTTTACAGACCCGGAAAAATCTGCCGAATTTATGCAGATGTATTATCAGAATAATCCGACGATCAAACAGAACATGGATAAATATCTCTCGTTTTATTTTGGCGGAGAGAATAATGGGATTGATATCAAGGATTCGGATACTTACCTGCGTTATATCACGAACGGAAATGCATTGACATTTGATGGTGATGAACAGCAAGGGGACCTGCAGCAGGCTACCAGTGTGACTCCGAGCGAAAAGGTTCTCCAGGAACAGGTTGGTTATCAGAACAGCTGGTATGCACTGAATCGTAAGATGATTTCCAGTTATGATCTTTTGAACAAAGAAGTGAAGGAAGATGATGGTGGAACGCATGATGAGACGAATGCAGACCGTAGTGTTTTTGATAATCTTGTCAATGCGAAAAAGATGGTAGAATATATCCGGAATACAGTAACAGATGGATCATGGAAGTATACATTTACGGCCACTGATGAAGCTGGTGGTTTACAGGCAGTTATGTATCACAATGCAGCAGAAAGTACATTTACAACGACTGAGAATAATGTTGAGATGTCTGAGACAGTAGCAGGGGCTGGTAAAGCACTGGAGATTACAGATGCCGATGCTGAGAAACTTCGTCTTGTTGTCTGCACAGGAGATGTTGTGATTGATGAGGACGTTACTTTCAAGGGAATTATCATGACAAATGGTAAGATCACACTGGAAAAAGGCGCACAGCTGGAGTCATCTCCGCTGGAAGCGGCAAGAGTCTTTCAGGCACAGATGACTTCCTATGAAAATGATGAGCAGAATGTAAAAGCACAGGATTTCTTCTGGGAAGGCGATAAATACGTGCTTGGAAATTCACAATCTTCGGGAAGTAATAATTTAAATGGTTCAGACAGCTACAGTATTGCTGATTGTGTGATTTATGAAAACTGGAAGAAAGAATAATAAAACGAAGGAGGCGGAACTGTCATGAAAAACAGACATAAAGGTTTTACATTGATAGAAATGGTTGTTGTTGTCAGCATTTTTGCCATTCTTCTGGGAATTCTGGTTCCTTCGTTGAATTCAATCATTGGATTTCGGGTCAACAGAGCAGGAAACTCTATAGCGGCGGCTCTTGATAAGACAAAAATAGAAGCTATGAACCGTCTGGTCGGAGAGATGAAACTGGAGAAACGCAAAGACGGATATTATATCAGCTACTATCTGGACAGAGGAAAAGTTGGTGGTAAATCCAATGTGAAGCAGGATCAGCCGGAGAAGATTGCTCCGGCACGTACGATCATCAGCTATACGACAGATCAGGGAACGCAGAAAGAGATGGCTGTTAATGATAACATCATTATTACTTATGACCGAGCGACGGGAGCTTTCCTTCCATTGCAGGAAAGAGTATGGGAACAGAATGATATTTTAGCCTGTGTGAAAAATGGAGAGGACATTCCACTGACCAGAACTGGTGAGTACTGCACTTCGATTACAGTAAAGGGTGGAAAACGTTACAAAACTTTGCAGTTTATTCAGGAAACCGGAAAGTATACCATGATTTCCGGCTGGGATTTTTGAGTAAGATAAATATGCTTTTGACTTTGCAGAATATTTCTTTTGTATGTATTAAGAACAAATGATTTTTGGAGGCGAAGATCCTATGAAAACAAAGAGAGAGATGAAAAATACGAATAAAGGATTTACTCTGATCGAATTGATCGTGACAGTTGCGATCATTGCGATTTTTTCAGGAGTTATTCTGATGTTTGTCACGACTGGTTCAAATACATACAGAAGTACATCAAGCACCGCAAAAGTCCAGATGGAGACACAGGAGACTTTTGACAGGATTGAAGATATGATCATTGATGTAAACAGAAGTCTTTATTATGCGAATGTTTCAGGGAAAAGTATCGGCTCAGAAATTAAAGATGATATAAAAAAGAGTGGAGAAGGAAACAGCACAGGAGACAAAACTTTTATCGTTTGCAATGAATACCAAAACTCAGATGGTTCAAATGGCTATAGTTGTGATGTGTTGTATTGGAATAAAGAAAAAGCAACGATTTATTATCGACAGTATGATCCGGTGAGGAATTCTGAAAATGCTCAGATAAATGTAGCTACTTTTGCAAGTGGAGAAGATATGGCAGTTAATGTCGGTGATGGAACGAGTTCAGATAAGGGATTTGTGTTAGCAACCGGAATCCTTGATTTTCGTGCGGATTTATCAAAAGTAGAATCTGATAAGATTGTTCGTTTCCAGTTGAGTACAGAGAATGGAACAAAACAGATTGAAACTCTTCACAGTATCAGCCTGAGAAATAAAGCGAAAGTGCAAAAACCGGGAGATTTTGTCATAGTAACACCAAAACCGACGCCAAGTCCGGTGCCAACAACTGTGCCGGAACCAACCGCAACACCGGTACCGACAGCGACACCGGAGCCAACCGCAACACCGGTACCGACAGAAACACCAACACCAGAGCCGACAGCGACACCAGTACCAACAGAAACTCCAGTACCAACGGTAACACCGGTGCCAGATGATGAAGTTGATATTTTATTTGGAAATACAACAGATACGATTGTAGCAGGTGCAGAATATCATTGCGGATATTATAATGAAGTTGCTTTTTGTATGCAGCTTCCGGATGAGTATAAGAGTTGGAAATATTCGATTACATGGAGTATTCTCGGAGAAACAGATACGACTTTGAGCCATCCGACGATAAGCAGTGCCACAAATAATGGAGATGCTGTACTTGACGTAGGTGCAAATGAAAAGGGATTTGTGCTGTTTGCAGAGGGAACTATGATTGATCCGGAAACAGGAGAATCTCGTATTTATAAAGGGCATGCAAGTATAAATGTTATTAACAGTATGGTTATAGATCAAAAGTTACTTCCTGAAAATATTTCCAATACACGTACCTATACATTGTTGTCTCATGTATATTATGGCTATTATGATATGGCAGATGGTAAACATAAAACAGCAGAGATCGATCAGAGTCGTTTAGGAAAAATGCATTGGGAGGCAACAAATTCTGGAAGTTTTTCAAATGAACAATATAGGAAAGGTGATCAATGGACTGTAAATGAAACTGTAGGTAATAAAATTACAGTGAAAAGCTGGATACAGGATATAGATGGTGCTACGACCGGAAATAAAAATGGCTCTAAAATTACTTTAAATAACAGTGTGGATCTTACTGTTTGTGCACCACAATATACAGTGAAAATTCAGGATGAAGATGGCAACAATGCAGGTGAACAATATGTAAGCGATATTGTTAAACTGAAAGTTATAATTAGAGCTGAGGACGGAACAGAAATAGAGTTGCCAAAAGATCAGGGATGGAAGATAGACTTGGAATTACCACAAAATGCACGTAATGTTTCTGGAGATAATCAAAATCTGGAAATCTATACGAAAGATACGCCAGCCGGTGAGTATACAATAAAGGCTACATATAAACCAACCGGAAGTGTTGGAGAATATAAACTTACATTAAGAAATTATACATATACAGCACAAATTGTAGTGGATAAGACAACCTTGTCAAAGGGAGAAAGTGTACAGGCACATCTTGAGGTGAAAAATGAGAGAGGAATTGTGAATGTACAGTATGTACGTTGGTGGTGTTCTACACAGGCATGGCCAAATCCTATCACAGTAAGTCCAGATTATATGGAAAACAGTTACGTAAATGGTAATTCGAATGAAGTTACAATTACTGCCAGTCAACAGGGAAATGTTAAGACGGCTTCTGTAACGGTAAGTTATACAGTGAACAATCAAAACTATACAGTTGAACTTCCATTTACAATACTTCAGTAATATTCATTGCACCAGCTAAGGAGGCAATTTTATACATGAGATTCAAACACAAGAAACTTTTTATCTCAGGCACTGCGGTTGCGGCCGCAGGCGCCCTGGGAGTCGGAGCATTATTCCAGACAGTGCTTTCCGTACAGGCATCGTCGGAGATGATGCCCGGCATCGAGCAGATCGTTAGCGAAAATACAGAAGAAAAACCATTTCGTATCCTGGAGCTGGTAAATAACAGCGCGGATGCAGAAATCGGTTATTACATATCCGGGCAGGAGCCCAGCCTGAAACTGTACGAATATCAGTATACAGATTCGTCTGGACAGACTCAGACCGTACATTTCTCAAGTGTACAGGATGCCCTGAGCAAACTTCCACCGACAAGACGGCAGGAATTTATGCAAAATATACGGATAAACAGTGATGGATCGACAGACAGCAATACCGGCATCAAAAACATCCAGTCGATATCTGGCGATGATGGGCCTTTGACCTATACAGAGTATCAGGAAAAATATTTTACAGACACAGATGACACAGGATGGACCAAGGTTGACCTGACGGATTTCAGCGGCAATTCCAGAACAGATACCGTATCCGTGAACGGAACCTATCAGGAAAATTCTTCCGGTACCGGTAACTATACCAAAGAAGAACAGGAATATTATCCGATACGAAATGGTGTGCAGACCGATCAGGAGCAGACGGGGAAATACAGAGAAAATATACAGAATTTCCATGCATCAGAGAGCAGCGATTCCCGCGGTGCATATTATCTGGAATTTGCTCCTGTATCTAATGAAAAAATTAACGCCGAACTGGAAAAGGACAAAGGACAGACTGCGATTCTTCCAGAGTATGATTATGCAAATGGAAGATATGGCTACTATGAAAATGTCTATACAGACCTGACGGAAGAGATTGTAAATGACATAAATGAACAGAATTATCAGTTCCCCGGAGAAAATCCGGTTGGTTTTTCGGAAAGTGATGAAGTTCTGATCCAGAATAATGAAAAAGAAGCTGTACAAAGTACGATTGAAAAATCGAATGCGTTTACTTCCGGAGAAAAAAACAGTACAGACGATTCAGAAGATCCTGCAGAGGACAGTTTTTCCGAAGATTCCGAGAGCAGCAGTGTAGATTTTGACAATGCTTATCAGATGGATGGAGAAGATGTATTTGCCAGTGGCGATACAGAGATTCCGTCTACAGATGCGGATGTCTCCCTGGAATTGCAGTCATATGAAACACCGGTGGAGTCTTCCGGCGATTTTGATGCAGAATTTTCGGATGATTTTACAGATGAGACAGTCGATTCTGGTGAGCAGTCTGTGGATGCAGATACAGAAGAACCAGACAATACCGTTGGTTTTGAGGGAGATAACACAGAGCAGGATACTGCCGGGGTGGACATGACAGAAGAAGGGAATGCCGAAACTACAGATGATACAGAAGGCAGAAAAGTTCTTGGCGGCATCCTCAATACAGCCACCGCCGGTACCCAGGAGAATCCATACATTTATCTGGGTGAGACGATTGCAGAATATCCATATTATCAGTACGAACTGATTGGTGATCTTGCGTATGTAAAAGACAAAGAAACCCAGACCAAAAATGATATCCAGAGAGATCCCGATAAGGCAAGAGAAACAGGCGACATTCTTCTGGATAATGACCAGTACTGGTACTATGAGCAGGATGACAGTGGAACTATAAAAAGATATCCGGTTTCCATTGTGACAGGTCGCCAGGCAGTACCATTTAATGAACTGCAGGAGATTCCCGAAGATATGGAATACGATTATTACTATCGTGTGGAAAAGGTGTATTTTTGCTGCCACGCGGTGGATAACCAGACCGAAAATCCATCTGTATGTGCATATCGTGGCTGGTATTACCCGTCCTATCCGGAAAATGAGGAGATTTATCTTCCTGTCACTGAGGGTGATGGAAAGACTGCAACACATTATATTTCCGAGGCATCGTACAGTCTGACACCAGGAAGAGGCAACTATGATTTTGTTCCGGGCGGAGATACGTCCTGTCAGGTAGAAGTGGATCATTTTTATTACCAGGGCGGATACGTCAACAATGACTGGTTCAAAAAAGATGTGTTCCATCTGACACCGAAAGCGTCTGCTGATGAAGAAGACGGTGAATTTGAAAAGTTCAACATAACGGTAGATACAAGATCGGCAGATGATGCGACAGCGATGATTTATGCAGATCCTGTGATCGAAGATACGACTACAGGATACAATGTAGGCAATGCAGGTGCAGATACTGACAGTACAGCAGTTGCTGACAGTGCCGGAGATGCACAGGATGATTTTACCTCCGAAGATATAGAATTTAGTTCAGAATATCAGGAGCCGGAAACGACAGACACAGATGAAACAGTAGATGTAGCTACTGAAGAAAACGATAGTACAGATGTAGCAGACCAGGAAAATTCTGATGAGGAAAGTACAGATATAGAAGTTACCGATGAAACAGACAGTAGCATAGATGTGGATGTACAGACAGACGAAACCGTTGCAGCGGATGTGGGAGATGGAGAAACAAGTGGTACTTCACTGGCAGATTCATTGAAAGAGTATGACCTTATTTATATCAACGGTGATATGCAGAAAGAGACTGCTGAGACAGTTTTGGAGTCAGGTATTCCATGTATCATCAATGCTGCAAGGGTAACAGATGGTTCTGCAGTTGCAGAGGCTTTTTCCAATCTGATCCAAAGTACTGAGGAAGATGCAGACGGACACTATGTCAATGCAAACGTCTATTTCTTTAAGGATACACTTGCAGCAGGAACAGCAGATGATTCCAGTCTGCTGAACAGGAATTTTGCTACGAATTTTAATAATGATAAAGATTCTGAGGAAGACAACACTTATGCTGCATCAGATAAGATGCATGGTTTTGAGGAAATCGTCAAATATATCAACAGCGAAAATCAGTATCGAAGTCTTCTGAACGACAGTGATGTGTCTGCTGATGACAGCGACTCCGAAAATACAGATACGCAGAGCATTGAACAGCTGACCAGAGAGATTTCTCAGGCAAGGGTGATTGAATATATCATCAATTATAAGTATAAGAGAGCCAGAAACAGTAAACAGAATATGCTGGCATTGCAGATTATGCCGGATGCGAATGACAGCCAGATTAACTATGACACAGTAGAAAACTGGCTCGGTATCAAAAAGACAGAAACGGAAAATGTGCCAATAAAATCGGTGACTGCGAACTGCTGGCATAGCAGTGATAAGCCTGCAAATATGCTAGATGGTAACAAGACTACAATCTGGCACTCAAAATGGAAAGGAGAAAATTCTGAATGCTCCAGTCATACTCATTGGTTTGAACTGACTTTGCGTGAGCCGTCGATAGTCAGCGGAGTTAACTATACTTCACGACCTAATGCCGCGACAGGTACGCTGATTGAATATAAGGCAGAACTGATGGATGAAAATGATAATATATTATATACAACGACGGGGAAAACTGGATTAATGGCTACGGATTATACGAGAACAGTCAGCCTGTCGTTTGGCAAGCAGGTTTCAGGGGTAAAAAAGATAAAAATCTCTTACCTCAGGAGCTATGAAAATTTTGCATCCTGTGCGGAAATATCTGTTTTTAATGATCCAAATATTGCTACCACTACGCACGTTGAAGTAGAGAATATGACGGCATCTGAATTTGTCGGACATATCGATGATATCGGATCGGAATATGATATGATCTATATCAGTGATAAGATAGCAAACAGAAACAAGTATATCACCGGTGAAGGCGATTATCGTTATGTACATGTCGGTGGAGGGCAGAAAATCACGGGATACGGCGAATTGGTGAAGCTTCTTGGACTGCTGGATACGGATTATGCACAGGGAACCTGGTCAGATGGCTTGAAGCGTTTTGCTCCGCTAAGCACTTACAGTGAAAATGGATCCGGATATTTCCGCGGTTCCGGAAATGATATCACGGAGCAGCAGTATTCAGAGCTGATGAATTTTGTAAAGAGCGGTTATCCGGTCGTATTAGCCTCCGGTCTGGTTTCTAATGGAAAGCCAAATGCAAAAGAAGTAGATTCTTCTTCGTATTATTATCAGTTTATCAGTGATGCATTGAAATATGACAATGTGTTTACAAAAGATGAGCTGGACAGCAAGACGAAAGATATTTCGTTCTATATGAATCTTGCAAAACCGGTAATTGATTTTACAGAGAATGGAAGACCTCCGGAACCGCAGAGACAGGGAGAAACGGATGCTTCAGCGGCATATATCAACGGCGAGTTGAAGTATGAATTTACCGTAAAGAATGATTCGGATGCAGTACCGGCCTCAACGACATACAACTGCAAACTTTACCTGGATCTGAATTTTGACGGAAATCTTTCTGATTCAGAATCACAGGATTCATACATTGTTGTCCAGGATGAGGATGGTAATGTCCTTTCACAGAAAGACTATGGCAATGGTGATCTGCGCTATGAACTCAAAAATGGAAAGAAATATACGGTGACACGTCAGATTCCGCAGGACTATTTTAAGATCATTACATGGAAACTGGAACTCAGCAATAACCGTAACCCGTATGTCCACACATCGGAGACGGGATATGCAAAGCAGAAAAATACAGGAGAGAAACAGACGATCAATGTACTGCAGTTGGTGCCATCTTATAATGCGAATAATCCATGTAGATGGAATCTGGCAGAGAGTACAAAATTTAAGCAGCTGATGAGCGGTGTAGAAGATTTTCAACTCCATCTTACGACGGTAGATGTATCAAATGTGAATAATGAGAGTATCAAAATCAACGGCAAAAAAGTGACATTGAAGGAATTGCTGGATGAACAGCAGATGCTGATCATTGGTTTCCAGGATGTATATCAGGATATTTCTCTGGATGCGGTAGAGGAAATCCTCAGTTTTATCCGTTCTGGTAAGAGTGTTATTTTTTCACATGATACCACATCTTACATTAATTATGATCCGAGTAAAGTGTATGAGAAGATTGCAAAAAATGCATATGATGCCAATGGCAATGCAGATGCAGGTGCAATAGACCGTTATAAGGAAGGCTGGCTCTGGTCGACAGCAAAGAATCCTACATGGGGATTATCGTTGAATACAATTCTTCGTTCAGTTGTTGGTATGGACCGTTATGGAATTACATCAGATGCAGTGATTGGAAATGAAACTGTCTCAGCTCTGTTAAAAAAAGGCAGCCCGTTATCGGCAAAGACAACAGATTTCAAGACACTGATGGAACTTGCCGGAGATGTTGCATATAAAAATGGAGATAAAACACAAAGCTATGCACAGACACAGGGATATTCCAATATGTACGCTGAAGGAAAGAAAGTGGATAATGCTCATACAAATACGATTACAAAGGTGAATGATGGAGCAATTACGCAGTACCCGTTCAGAATGGGAGATATGATTAACTCGATTGCGACTACACATGGACAGTATTATCAGCTGGGACTCGAACAGGATCGTGATATCAATAATATAAGCGACGGCAAAAATGATATAGTAGTATGGTACTGTCTTTTGGGTGGGGGTTATGGAAATTCTCCGAATGATGTCAGAAACAACTATTATCTGTACAGTAAAGGAAATGTAATCTATACAGGAGCAGGTCATTCAACGATCAATGATGACGAAGAAATTAAGCTGTTTATCAATGCAATTGTTGCAGCTGCTAATGTAACGGCCGTTCAGCCGCAGGTAAACTTTGTATCTGCATTGAATCCGTCGGCAGAGACAGAAGAATCCAGATATTATATGACCGATCAGTCTTCCTGGGCGACAACAGGGGCAGATGGAAATACACTGGAAAAGGATATGCAGTTTTATATTGATGTCCGTGATTACAATATGGTGAGCGCAGACCTGAGCAATGAAGACAAAAAGCAGCAGAAGATGACGGTCAGCTTCTATATTGAAGACAGCAATGGTACAGTTGTAGACGGTGCACCGTCAGGAAGTACACCGATCAGCAAGGTAGACGGAGATATTACACAGTTGACTGCGTATGGAAGTGGTGATCCGGTAGCTCTTTCAAACGATGGGTTTGTGATTGAGAATAATGCATATGCACTGACTCTGCACAATGTCGAAAAATATCTGAAAGCAGCAAATGGCGAATACAAGCAGAAGTGTAAGTTATATGCAAAAGTAACAAGTACTGTTTCTCTGTATGGTCAGTTAAAGACAAACACCAGTTGGTCATCTATTGGCCTGAAACAGCGTCAGCTTTTCGAAATGGACTAAACAAAATTATATGCATGAAACGTATTGATGTAAAATAAAAATTCTCATTCGTTTGTAAGAGATTTCTCTTGTAACGGATGAGAATTTTTTTATCATATTTTCTTTTAATACTTCTTTATAATTACAGATTTTGATTTTTTCCGAAGCAGTTTTTTATAAGCTGTATATTTCCTTTTGGGAACGCGTACCGTCATTCGGAATACAGACTGGTCGATCCGGGAAGAGATCTTTTTCAGTTTCAGGCTTTTGATCGTGATCGTACATCCCTTTTTCACACCGCGGAATGCACCTGGATTGATCTGAGTCAGTCCGGTACCAATTGTAACTTTCTTTAGTTTTTTGCATTTGTAGAATGCATTTTTACCGATTACGCTGACATTGTGTCCGATAGAAACCGTGGTCAGTCGTGATCTTTTTTTGAATGCGTTGGCCCATATACTGGTAACACGATAAGTTACGCCATTGTAACGGACCGTTGAAGGAATACTGATTTTGGTAACTCGGCTGTTGGTCGTTCCATAGCATGTAACAACCTGATTGGCAGTTACACGATATTTCAGGTTCCCAACACGGAAACAGGTATTTACACGAGCACTGGATGGCGGTGCCGGAGTTGGAGTGCTGGTTGGAACTGCTTTGGGAGTGACTTCTGGTGTAACGGAAGGCTTTTCTTCCGGAGCAGTGGCTGGTTTGGTTGCTGGAGTCGGTTTCACTGAAGGTGTTACAACAGTAGAACTGTCTAAGGTTTTTGTATGTGCTTTGACAGAGAAACAGCAGTTATACTGATTTCCTGCGTCACACCATTTCTTTCCGGAAGTAGAAAAAAAGCTCTGATCCGGATCAATACCGGCAGTTGCCGTAAACCAGGATGTGCTGGTGGTTGTTTTTTCTACATAAAATTTATTGGATCCATCCGGTATTCTGATCACAACCGAATAGAAAGTACCCTGAGGAATTTTAACCGGAGTGTTCAGGTGGATCGTGTGGATTCCGGCCAGTGGCTGTGTGTAATCAACAGGTTCTGCATAGGCGGGTGTTCCGCTTGTCGGATCAGAAGTATTCTTCAGATCTGTGTAAACCTGAATTTGAAAATCAGTATTGTCCTGTGGAACAGCAGTAACGATTTCACCGAGTTCTTCGTCTTTTCCATTTCCGGCAGTTGCCTTGAAAATATTGGATACATAGTAACCATTATTGATGGTGTTGCCCGGGAAAGTGACAGTTCCGGCAGCAGCACCGTCGTAAAAATAATTATTTGGATAAGCAGGGGTGGTCACTGCTGTATTGGAGACCAGATTGGTGATGGATTTATCTTCATAGGAAAGATAAAAATAACCGTTCTTTCCCCAGTTTTTGCCATAACTGTTTTTGACGATCCAGGCACCATCATTATTCACACCGGAAGCTGACGGGAAGTTTTCCTTGGAGTAAGTGTCATCCCAGCCGACGATGGTTACAGCATGATTTACCAGACCAGACTGAGGGCAGGAATATGAAGCTGTATCCGGATAATAGTAGTTATCCAGCATGTAGATCATGGCAGAGACAGAATTATATTCCATAAGAAGCTGTTTGGTGCGCTCCACAGTGTATTGAGAGAAAATGGCATCTTCCATATAAGCGCTGGTATCATAGGCGAGGCTGTCAGGCCATGTAACTGCAGAGGACTGAAACGGAACTTTTTCTTCGGTTGTCATGCCGGACCAGGTACTGAGAAAGAAGGAGGCAACACGGCCATTTCCGGTACCATGATAATTTGACTGAGTCCGGGTGATCTTATCGTTTGGAGTGTTACCGAGTGGATCATTTACGCGGTTTGCCCAGAAGTAAGCCAGTTGTTCTTCGGAAAGATCGTAGTATTTCTGCCCCCGGGTAAGCAGAGACGTCTCAAGGTTGGATGCGAGACTGAAAGCCCAGCAGAGGCTGGTATTTCTCTGATTTTTAACATCAGTGACAAATCTCTCTTCATTTGCATTGTAAGTTCCGGGATAAAGTGCATAGGTCGCAATGTCGATATTACTGTCAACTTCCGGTTCCGGAGCAAATGCATCCAGGTTCTGTAATGGTGCAAGCTGTGCCTGTCGTTCTTCATCCGTCATGGGACGGCCAAGAATATAGTCTATATTTTCGCTACTTGGAGATTCTGTCCCTGAAGAAAAGACGGCTTCATCGTCATCAGAAGAAAAATCATCCGAAGAAAAATCATCCGAGGACGTTGAGTCATCAGAAGCAACAGATTGAAGTTCAGAAGAATCTTCAACCGTTGCGGAAGCGGTATTTTCATCAATGGAGTCAATACTTATATCAACAGCATCATTTGTAGCAGTATTTCCTGTGTTATCTGTTTCGTCAGAAGCAGATTCGTCTGCTGAAAGTTCAACATCACTGACTGCGTTTGCGGAAACCGGTATGTTAGTGAAAAGAACAGAGCCTGCCAGAAGTAATGCCAGGGTTCGCTTTTTACTGTGTTGTTTATGATGGATCATGAAAACCTCCTGATTGATAACTATACTGTGTATGGAAAATTTATTTCTTTTATCATAGCACATACATAAAAAAAAGCAAAGCTGCATAAAGCATGGCCTGTGAATATAAAAATACCCTGAAGATTCGAAAATCTCCAGGGTAACTTAGGAAAAAAGATGGCCGATGATTATTTGTTGATAACAACACCTTTCTGCAGCATAACATTTGCATACAGAGCTTTTTCACTTGTAGAAATGATGCAGTAAGCTGTTTTGGCTTCATCATAGAATGCAAAACGTTCGATGTTTCCTACTACAGCATCTCCTCTGTCATCATATTTACGGATGATTTCTTTGTATGTATCCCAGATCGGGGTCTCTACATCGTCACCAGGCATTACTTCCATCAGGTTAACCGGATGTTCTACATAAGTATCCAGTGGGAAAACTTTCAGGATCGCTTCCAGAATTTCCGGAACACCATGTCCGTCGCAGCGGATGGTAATCGCATTTTTGCCCATAGATTCAACCGGGAAGTTACCGTCTGCGATAACAAGACGGTCGCTGTGTCCCATTTCACATAATACCTTTAATAATTCTGGTGATAAGATTTCAGGAATTCCTTTTAACATATCTTTATGCCTCCATTCAAAATTTTACTGAATTATGGCATATCTCGCTCAGAGACAGCCTTTATATTAAAAATGTACCTGCATTTATGATACTTTGCAAGAGAATATTTTCCGATAAAAGATGAATATTTTACACTGCTTTGAAGAAAGTGAAAAGTGAATATTTTATGGTTGACAGAATCAGAGAACAGAGGTATGATTGGCTCAAACGGAAACGTTTCGGTTTTGTAAATGTTATCCGGCATTACAGAAACAGTAAGAACAAAAATTATACATATATTATGAGGAGGAAAATCATTATGCCACTTGTTACATCAAAAGAAATGCTGTCCAAAGCTCAGAAAGGCGGTTATGCAGTAGGTGCATTTAACGCAGAAAACATGGAGATGGTCAAAGCAATCATCCAGGCTGCAGAAGAACTCAAAGCACCGGTTATGATTCAGACTACACCATCTACAGTTAAATACGGTACCGTAGATACCTATGCGGCAATCGTTGCAGCAGAAGCAAAGAAAGCATCTGTTCCGGTATGCCTTCATCTGGATCATGGCAGCAGTTTTGAGCTTGCTATGCAGGCAATACATGCAGGATATACTTCTGTTATGATCGATGGATCCAAACTGGATTTTGAAGCAAACATCGCAGAGACCAAACGTGTGGCAGATGTAGCAAAAGCACTTGATATTCCATGCGAAGCAGAACTTGGTAAGGTCGGCGGCAAAGAAGATGATCTGGAAGCAGAGGCAGACACCAACACAGATCCACAGGAAGCAAAAGAATTCGTAGAGCGTACAGGAGTTACATCTCTTGCAGTTGCAATTGGAACTGCACATGGTTTCTATGTGGGAACACCGGTTCTCGACAAAGAATGTCTCAGTGAGATTCGTGAAGTTGTAGACATTCCGCTGGTTCTCCATGGCGCATCCGGACTCAGTGATGAAGATGTTATGGATTGTGTAAAACGTGGTATCTGCAAAGTAAACTTTGCTACAGAACTTCGGGCAGCATATTCTAAGGCAGTGAAAGAACTTCTTGCAGAAAAACCGGATACCATTGATCCGAAAGCATATGGTAAGACAGCTATTGCAGCGGTGAAGGAACTGGTTATGGCAAGAATGAAAGTCTGCGGATGTGACGGAAAAGCAGAATAAATAAAAAAGTATGAGAACCATGATTCAGTACACAGAAATATCAGTGGAAACAGAAGGCAGTGAGACATAATGGCGGCAACAATGAAAGACATCGCCAGACGGACTGGCCTTGGTCTGGCTACGATTTCTTCGTATTTTAATGGCGGTAATGTCCGAGAGAAAAACAGAATAAAGATTGAAGAAGCCATTGAGGAACTCCATTATGAAGTCAATGAAGTTGCCAGAGGGCTGAAGACGAATGCGACCAAAACAATAGGTGTAGTGATTCCGGAGCTGAATAATACATTCTGCGCTGAAATCATAACGGGTATGGAAGATATCCTTCGAAGTCATGGCTATGCCACGATCGTCTGTGACTGCCGAACCGATAAGAAACTGGAACGGGAGGCAATAGAGTTCCTGATCCGCAGGCGGGTTGACGGAGTTATTAATATGCCGGTCGATGAAGAAGGAAATCATCTGAAGAAATTTCAGAAGACAGGAAAACCAATCGTTCTGATTGACCGTAAGATACAGGGAATCTCCTGTGACAGTGTGTTGGTGGACAATAAAAAAGCTGCGGAGGATGCAGTACGACAGTTTATAGAAAGAGGTCATCGCTATATCGGGATCATCGGTGGACCGAAGGGGATTTTTACTGCACAGGAACGTATGGCCGGATATTACAGAGCATTGGAAAAGGCCGGAATTCCGGTCAGAGAATCCCTGATCTGTCATGGAGATTATACGATTCAGGGCGGTGTACAGAGTCTGGAGGAACTGGTGCAGAAAAATCCGGATATGACAGCGGTGTTTGTGACCAACTACGAAATGACAATGGGGGCCATGATCGGAGTAAATGAACTTGGAATACAGATACCGGAACAGCTTTCTGTGATTGGTTTTGACAATCTGCAGTTTGCGAGAGCATGTAACCCAAAGTTGACGATCGTATCACAGCCAACGGATGGAATTGCCAGAGAAGTGGCAAGAATCATGCTGGAACATCTGGAAAATGGCAAAAAAGAATCAGAAGAGTTTTTTACAGAAAAACTGCAGACAGAAATCATAGAAGGCAAGTCTGTAAATACTTTAAAATGATACAGAGAGAACAGATCGGAGTGTCAGCTGAAGAGAAGAAAATCCGGATATTTCGGAAAATGGGAGCAGCAAAATGAAAAAATCATATTTACTTGGAATTGACATCGGAACAAGTGCCTGTAAGGTTGCTGTATTTGACAGAGAAGGCAGAGTCCTTGCAGCTGCAAATGGTGCTTATCCGGTATATTATCCGCATGAGGGATGGGCGGAGCAGAATCCTGAAGAATGGTGGAGCGCAGTCTGCCAGGCAACAGAGGAAACGATACAGAAAGCCGGAATTGCACCGGAAGAAATCGCCGGAGTGGGAATTGACGGACAGAGCTGGTCGGCAATCGCAATAGATCAGGAAGGAAAAGTCCTTACCAATACTCCGATCTGGATGGACACCAGAGCACAGTCTATTTGTGACAGACTGAATCAGGAGATTGGAGCTGATAAGATTTTTAAGATATCAGGAAATTCCCTTCAGCCATCTTATTCTACAGCAAAGATCATCTGGTACAGAGAAAATAAGCCGGAAGTTTACGAGAAAATCTATAAGATCCTTCAGTCGAACAGCTATATCGCATTTAAACTGACAGATGCGATCACGCAGGATGTTTCTCAGGGATATGGACTGCATTGCTTTGATATGAAAAAAGGATGCTGGGATGAAGAGATGTGTGAACAGCTTGGAATTCCGATGGGATTCCTTCCGGAAATATGTGACTGTGATCATGTGGTAGGCACTGTCACCGCGAAGGCAGCAGCAGAGTGTGGACTTGCCGAGGGAACACCGGTTGTTGCCGGTGGACTTGATGCTGCATGCGGAACGCTTGGAGCTGGTGTGATCCATACAGGAGAAACACAGGAACAGGGAGGACAGGCCGGGGGAATGAGCATTTGTACAGATGAGTACAAAGCTGATCCAAGGTTGATCCTCAGTTATCATGTTGTTCCGGGCAAGTGGCTCCTTCAGGGAGGAACTACCGGAGGCGGTGGAGTCATGCGCTGGTTTGAACATGAATTTGCAGACTATGAGCGTATGATGAAAGAAGAGACAGGAGCTTCATCACTGGATCAGCTTAATGAAATCGCAGAAAAAGTAGCCCCGGGATGTGATGGAATGGTATTTCTTCCATATATGTCCGGAGAGCGCTCACCAATCTGGAATCCGTATGCAAAAGGTGTTTTCTACGGCCTGGATTTTGCCAAGACCAAGGGACATATGGTGCGTGCCTGCATGGAAGGAGTGGCTCTTTCCCTGAGACATAACCTGGAAGTTGCAGAGGAAGCCGGAGCGGACGCAGAAGTTCTGAGAGCCATGGGTGGATCTGCGAATTCTTTACTCTGGACACAGATTAAATCCGATATCACAGGTAAACCGATCGTTGTTCCGGCATCTGATACGGCTACGACACTTGGAGCAGCAATCCTTGCAGGCGTAGGAGTTGGATTCTATAAGGATTATGATGAGGCAGTTTCACTTACTGTCAAAGAAACCCGCCGTCATGAACCGAGTCCGGAGAACAAAGCAGTTTATGATAAGACTTATCAGACTTATCTTGAACTCTATAAGTCCCTGGCCCATATGATGACCGCGAAATAAAAGCTGGGAGGGCGTTTCCCTCCTTTATGAAAGGAGAAAATATATATTATGAAAGCAGCAGTAGTAGTTGCAAATGAAGATGTACAGTATCAGGAAGTCGAAGAACCAAAAGTAACCAAAGGAACTGTAAAAATCAAAGTCAGATACTCTGGTATCTGTGGTTCTGACATTCCTCGTGTTCTCAATCACGGAGTTCATTTTTATCCAATTGTTCTGGGACATGAATTTTCCGGTGATGTGGTAGAAGTTGGCGAAGGCGTAACCAAAGTTAAAGTTGGGGATCGTGTATCCGGTGCTCCACTTCTTCCGTGCATGAAATGTGACGATTGTCAGCAGGGCAATTTCTCACTCTGTAAACATTACAGCTTCATTGGATCCAGGCAGCAGGGCAGCAATGCAGATTATGTTGTAGTTCCGGAGCAGAATGCAGTACCCTTTGACAAGACAGTTCCATATGAACAAGGCGCTATGTTTGAACCTGCAACAGTAGCAATCCACGGTGTATTCCAGAATGATTATCATGGTGGCGAATATGTTGCAATCCTTGGTGGTGGTACAGTCGGAATGTTCACTATGCAGTGGACAAAGATCTTCGGTTCCAAAAAAGTTGTTGTATTCGATATCAATGATGAACGTCTTGCACTTGCAAAACGTCTTGGCGCGGATGAAGTGATCAACACAAAAGAAGAAGGTTACATGGAAAAAGCCATGGCGATCACAGGCGGCAAGGGTTATGGTTTTGTATTTGAAACAGCCGGACAGGTTCCGACCATGCATATGGCATTTGAACTGGCTGCAAACAAAGCTCATGTATGCTTTATTGGAACACCGCATGAGAATCTGACCTTTACACCAAAACAGTGGGAAAATATGAACCGTAAAGAGTTCAAACTGACAGGTTCATGGATGTCTTACAGTGCACCATTCCCGGGACGTGAATGGGATCTGACAGCACATTACTTTGCAACCGGTCAGCTGAAATTTGATCCGGGCTTCATTTATAAGAAAATCCCGATGAGCCAGGCACAGGAAGCATTCCAGTTATTTAAGACACCAGGACTTGTAAAAGGTAAGATCCTGTTATCAAATGAGGAAGAATAAAATGATACTGACAGTAACATTAAATGCTGCAATCGATAAACGATATGTAGTTGATGATTTTAAAGCAGGTGAAGTAAACCGTGTCCGGGAATGTTCTTACGTTCCCGGAGGCAAAGGTCTTAATGTATCCAAGCCGGCATCTATTTATGGTGCGGAAGTCGTAGCAACCGGATTTGTAGGTGGCCACGCAGGAAACTATATTGAAGATGCTCTGAAACCGTTTGGAATCAAAGGTGAGTTTTATCATGTAGATGCGGAAAGCAGATCCTGCATCAATATCTGGGATGAAGTGAATCATGTACAGACAGAATTTCTGGAACCGGGATTTACGTTGACTGAAGAAGATTTCCGGGGATTTGAAAAAAAATTTACAGAGCTGGTTAAGGATGCAGATGTTGTTTCCATGTCCGGAAGTGTACCGAAGGGGCTTGATGGAACTGCATATCAGAGACTGGTCAAAATCGTAAAAGAAGCTGGCAAACCGGTGATCCTTGATACCAGTGGCAAACTTCTTGAAATGGGAATCGAAGCATGTCCGACACTGATCAAACCAAACATTGATGAGATCCGTATGCTGACAGGCAAACACTGTGATGACATTCAGGATATCATTGATGCAGCTAAGACAATCCATGCAAACGGAGTGGAGATCGTAGCAGTTTCCCTTGGTGCAGATGGTTCTCTGGCTGTTGGTGAAGAAGGCATCTTCCGTGCAATCGTTCCGAAAATTGATGCCGTAAATACAGTGGGATGCGGTGATTCCATGATCGCAGGTTTTGCACTTGGATTAAGCGAGGGCCTTTCTCTGGAAGAAACTTTAAGAAGAGCAAGTGCAATCTCAGCCGCTGCGGCAATGCGTGAAGAAACGGGATTTTTTGTAATGGAAGATATGGAAAAACTGCTTCCACAGATTGTTATACAAAAACTATATAATACAATTTAGGAGGAAACCAAAATGGCAGAATTTATTGATCCGGCAATCGTGCCGAAGGTAACACTTCCGTCAGGAGAAAAAGTTCCATGTATGGGTATGGGAACCTTTGGTTCTGACAGAGTAAGCACTGAAGATGTTTCAGCAGCAGTTGCAGGTGCAATCCGCAGCGGATATCGTATGTTTGACTGTGCAGCATGCTACGGAAATGAACATCAGATAGGTGAGGTTTTCAAAACAGCTTTTGATGAAGGTGTTGTAGAAAGAAAAGATCTTTTTATCATGACAAAAGTATGGAATGACATGCACAGAAAGGTCGAAGAAGCCTGCACAAAGAGTATTCAGGATCTTCAGTGCGATTATGTAGATCTGTATTTCATTCACTGGCCATTCCCGAACTATCATGCACCATTCTGTGATGTAGATTCCAGAAATCCAGATTCCAGACCATTCAGCGTAGAAGAATTCATGGATACATATCGTCAGTGTGAAGAACTGGTAGAAAAAGGAAAAATCCGTTATATTGGTATTTCCAATATGACCATCCCGAAACTGGAAGCGGTTCTTCCTTTAATGAAAATCAAACCGGCAGCCTGTGAACTGGAACTTCATCCATGCTTCCAGCAGCAGGAACAGTATGATTATCTTGTTGCTCATAATATCCAGCCGGTAGGCTATATGCCACTCGGTTCACCGAGAAGACCGGAAAGAGATATCTGTCCGGAAGATGTTGCGGATATGCAGACACCGGAAATGCAGGAAATTGCCAAAGCACACGGTGTTCATCCTGCACTGATCGCTCTGAAATGGGCTCATCAGAGAGGTGAGATTTCTATTCCATTCTCTGTACATAATTATGTAAGTAATCTGAAGTGTGTGACAGAAGATCCGTTGACAGAAGAAGAAATGGCCAAGATTGGAACACTGGAAAGAGGAAACCGTCTGGTTAAAGGCCAGGTATTCCTGTGGGAAGGTGCAAAGGATTGGCATGATCTGTGGGATGAAGATGGATTTATCATAAAGTAATCCCCAGTGAAATTTGTAAAATATGAAAAACCTGCGAGGGGAGAGCGCTTACAGTTGTGAAGGCCGTTCTCCCCTCACTCTGCAGTCACAATCTGCTGCCGATATGTAATCGGCGGAACTCCGACCAATTTTTTGAATACGGTAATAAAATAATTATAATCATTGAATCCGCATTTATAGGCTATTTCAGCAAGAGAAAGCCCGGTCTGCTCTGTCAGAAGCTGTTTGGCCCGATCAATCCGTAACTTTCTAATATATTCCGCAATCCCCATCCCGTAATTCTGTTTTGCAATCTCATAAATCTTGGTCTTGCCAATGTTAAAATGCTGTGCGATGGATACTGCATCGATTTTCTCTGTATAATGGGACTGGATAAATTCATCAATCTGCACCGGAAGCTCCTGCTGATGCATGGAAACCATACGATCCATGCAAAGAAATGAGGCAACAGCTTTCATGATATGTGAGGCAGAATCAATGTAATCTTCTGTGAGGATCGGCAGTTTGCGACAGCTTTTTTCGAGTTCCTCAAGGGAAAGTCCATAATCTGCACAGCGTTTACGAATCACTTTCCAGCCTTCTTCATAACTTGGATAGGAAAAAACATGGCCGAGCAGCAGATAGCCGATCACGATATTTCCCATACGGATCGGAATAATACTTTCTGTAAGACCTGCATGACAGTGGTAAGTATAAGAAGAGGTCCGTCGTGAGGCTGTTTCACAGGCCTGTTTGTCGCAGAGATGGCACTTCATGGCACAGCCCGGAGCCTGACGAATCAACTTGCAGAAATCAGCTATTTCATCCGGATAAGAAGTCAGTTCACGAAAAGAATCGTCAAAGACAGTGATGCGGATTTTTGTGAGTTGATAGAAGTCTTTCAAAAGAGAATGCAGTTTTGCAATATTAAAGCTGGATATCATTTTCAGAAAATCCTTTCTATGTTCATATCTAATTCGAAATCATATGGAAATCATATCATAAATGCGAACAAAATCAAAGTAAGTAGAACAAAAGTCTATATAAAATAAAAATAAAATCCACTAAAATAAACACATAAAATGAAAAAAACACTCAAGAAGAAACAAGGAGGATATAGATATGAGTAAAAAAATGACATTTGCATTGGCATTTTGTAACAGAGGATTTATGCCAGGCGAACTGATCTACGGAGCAAGAGAGGATATGATCAAAGCTGTAACGGACGCAGGATATGCTTACATCGCAATGGATGCAGACCTGACAAGATACGGCGGAATTGAGACAAGAGACGAAGGTCTTCTTTATGCAAAATGGCTCAAAGAACACGAAGGTCAGTATGATGGTGTTATCTTCTCCATGCCAATCTTTGCAGATGAGAATGGTGCGATCACAGCACTTCAGGATGCAGGCGTTCCGATTCTGATGCAGGCATATCCGGATGAAATCGGTAAAATGGATTTTGCTCATAGACGTGATGCATTCTGCGGTAAATTCTCTGTAACAGATGTATTTACCCAGTATCAGGTTCCATTTACAGTATTAAAACCACATGTAGTTCATCCGCTTTCTGAGAAATTCCAGGAGAACTTAAGAGATTTTGCTGCTATCTGCCGAGTTGTTAACGGTATGAAACGCTTTACGATCGGATGCATCGGAGCAAGAACTACAGCATTCAAGACTACACGTTTTGATGAGATTGGTTTACAGAAAAATGGTATTACGGTAGAAGCATTTGACCTTTCTGAAGTATTCTTCAAAGTAAATGCAAAAGAGGATAACGATCCGGTCGTACTGGCAAAGAAGGAACGCCTGGAAAATTACACAGATTTCTCGAATGTACCGGAAGACAAGAAGATCATGCTTTCCAAGATCTCTGTTGTTATTGATGAATATGTTGAGGAATATCATCTGGATGCACTTGCAATCCGTTGTTGGAATGAAATGGAGACAATCCTCCGCGTATGTCCGTGTGTACTCCTGTCTGAACTGAATGACCGTGGAATTGCTACTTCCTGCGAGATTGACCTGACATCTGCAATTTCCATGCGTGCTATGCAGCTGGCAAGCGAACAGCCGACAGCAGTACTTGACTGGAACAATAACTATGGAGATGCAGAAGACAAGCTGATTCTCTTCCACTGTGGTTCCTGTGCACAGAGCCTGATGACAAAGAAAGGAACCGTTACCTCTCATAAGATGTTTGATAAAGGAGATCCAGGAAGTGGCTGGGGAACCAATGAGGGAAGAATTCGTCCATTCAAAACCACAATTTCTAACTGCCTGACAGTAGATGGTAAGATCAAGATTTATGCATCAGAGGCAGAATTTACAGATGATCCGATCGAAGATGCATATTTTGGATGCGCTGGTGTATGTCAGATCCCGAATATGGAAGACAAGATGATCCGTCTTGCAAGAGGTGGATTTAAACATCATACATGTGTAGGTGTCGGACATATGAAAGACATCTTAAAAGAAGCATTTACTACATATCTGGGATATGAATGGGTAGATATTGACTAGGAGCGAATGATATGAAAATTGCAGGATTGGATATAGGAACGACTGGTTGTAAATGTACGGTATTTGATGAACAGGGAAGATATCTGAATAAAGCATACAAAGATTATCCGGTCCGCAGAAACGTCAGCGGACATGAAGTAGATGTATCTACAATCATGGATGGGGTTTATGCAGTAGTCGCAGAAATGGCAAAAGAATATCCGGACATTGCCGGAATCGGTGTGACCAGTTTCGGAGAAACTTTTGTTATGACAGATGAAAATGGTAAACCACTTCATACAGCCATGCTTTATACAGATCCACGTGGAGAAGAAGAATGCAAAGCTTTGACAGAAAAATTTGGTGCGCGTGAACTTGCCGGAATCACCGGTCTGCGAGCACATCAGATGTACAGTATTTCTAAAATGATGTGGATCAAAAAAAACAGGCCTGAGATTTACGATGCAGCTGCATACATATTCCTGATGGAAGATTATGTAGTATATCATCTGACTGGAAAACGCCAGATTGATTATTCCCTGGCTACCAGGACTATGGCATTTGATATTAAGAAACTTGACTGGAGTAAGGAAATCTTTGAAGTAGCCGGCATTGATGTGAATAAAATGTCAAAGACGGTACCGACAGGTACAGATGCCGGAGTGATCACAGCAGAGGCAGCAGAGAAAACTGGCCTAGCACCGTCCACACATATTGTATCGATCAGTCATGATCAGGTATCTGCGGCAATTGGAGCCGGTGCATTTGATTCTTCTGTTGCAGTAGACGGCGCAGGAACTGTTGAATGTGTAACTCCAATTTATGATTCGATTCCGGATATAGATGCAATGTACGATGGATATTTTTCCATTGTACCAAGACGCTAGCGCGTCGGCTAGCCCTAAGTACGTGAAATTTTATACT
>OLPB01000219.1_pt1 | contig 37951 bp, 18 predicted proteins | sample 1672001 | NCBI WGS metagenome assembly OLPB01 (sample SAMEA3136635, study PRJEB25190) | human gut metagenome | biome: human gut; feature: human-associated habitat; material: faeces | place: Austria | collected 2013 | reverse complement strand
ACAAAAAATGTATGAAGAATATTTTGTAAAACCAAATTCGCCGAAATCACACATGCTGTTACATACTGAGCACAATTTGGAACGTTTTTAAATATCAATGTGTACAGAAGAAGCTGCCTGTGGCAGCTTCTTTGTGTATAGTGAAAGAGGTGGTAAAAGTAATCTGTTAAAGAATTATCAAATATGTGAAAAAAATATCAAAAACATATTGACAAAGAATTAACAAATGGATATACTAAGACCATCGAAAACAAACAAAAACTCACAGGAGGATAATCAACATGGCGACAAAGAAAAAAGAGAATGTAGTACCAGAGATTATTGACAACGTAGAAGCTCTCGAAGCTAAGATGAAAGCAATGAGAGAAGCTCAGAAAAAATTTGCTACCTATACACAGGAACAGGTAGACAAGATCTTTTTTGAAGCAGCAATGGCAGCAAATAAGATGCGTATCCCACTTGCTAAGATGGCAGTAGAGGAGACAGGACGTGGACTTGTAGAAGACAAGATCATCAAAAATCATTACGCAGCAGAGTATATTTATAATAAGTATAAAAATGACAAGACATGTGGTGTGATTGAAGAAGACAAAGCATACGGAATTAAAAAGATTGCAGAACCAGTTGGTCTGGTAGCAGCCGTTATCCCAACTACAAACCCTACATCAACAGCAATCTTTAAGACACTGATCTGTTTGAAAACAAGAAATGCAATCATCATCAGTCCACATCCGGCAGCAAAGGCATGTACAATTGCGGCAGCGAAAGTTGTTCTTGATGCAGCAGTAAAAGCCGGAGCACCGGAAGGAATCATCGGATGGATTGATGTTCCTTCATTAGAGCTGACAACAACAGTTATGAAAGATGCTGATGAGATTCTTGCAACAGGTGGTCCTGGAATGGTTAAATCTGCATATTCTTCAGGGAAACCGGCACTTGGTGTTGGACCTGGTAACACACCTGTTATCATCGATGATTCAGCAGATATCAAGATGGCAGTTAACTCCATCATCCATTCTAAGACATTTGATAATGGTATGATCTGTGCTTCTGAACAGTCAGTAACTGTACTGGACAGCATTTATGATGAAGTTAAGAAAGAATTTGCATACCGTGGATGCTACTTCCTCAAGAAGGGAGAAGAACTTGATAAAGTTCGTAAGACAATCATCATCAACGGAGCATTAAATAATAAGATCCCTGGAAAATCAGCATATGAGATTGCTAAGTTAGCAGGTGTTGAAGTACCGAAGGCTACAAAGATCCTGATCGGTGAAGTAGAATCTGTTGATATTTCAGAAGAATTTGCACATGAGAAATTATCTCCTGTACTGGCTATGTACAGAGCTAAGACATTTGATGAGGCTCTTGCAAAAGCTGAGCAGCTTGTTGCAGATGGTGGATACGGACATACATCATCACTTTACATCCACCCATCACAGACAGAAAAGATTGAGAAACATCAGCAGGCTATGAAGACTTGCCGTATCCTGATCAATACACCTTCATCACAGGGTGGTATCGGAGACCTTTACAACTTCGGACTTGCTCCATCTCTTACACTTGGATGTGGTTCTTGGGGAGGAAACTCTGTATCTGAGAACGTAGGTGTGAAACACCTGATCAATATCAAGACAGTTGCAGAGAGGAGAGAAAACATGCTGTGGTTTAGAACACCTGAGAAAGTATACTTTAAGAAAGGCTGTATGCCGGTAGCACTGGATGAACTTGGAACCGTAATGCATAAGAAAAAGGCATTTATCGTAACCGACAGCTTCTTATATAAAAATGGATATGTAAAACCGATTGAAGAGAAACTGGATGAGATGGGAATTCAGCACACATGCTTCTATGAAGTAGCACCGGATCCGACATTACAGTGTGCACAGAAAGGTGCAGACCAGATGCGCGCATTTGAGCCGGATACAATCATCGCACTCGGTGGTGGATCTGCAATGGATGCCGGAAAGATTATGTGGGTGATGTATGAACATCCGGAAGCAAACTTTGAAGACATGGCAATGGATTTCATGGATATCCGTAAGAGAGTATTTACGTTCCCGAAAATGGGAGAGAAGGCATATTTCGTAGCAATTCCTACATCTTCTGGAACAGGATCTGAGGTGACACCTTTCGCGATCATCACAGATGCAGAGACTGGTGTAAAATGGCCGATTGCTGACTACGAACTGCTTCCGAATATGGCAATCGTAGATGTTGACAATGCAATGACAGCCCCAAAAGGACTGACAAGTGCATCCGGTATTGATGTTATGACACATGCGATCGAGGCATATGTATCTATCATGGCAACAGATTACACGGATGGTCTTGCTATGAAAGCAGTGAAAATGGTATTTGAAAACCTGCCATCTGCTTATGAAAACGGAGCAAATGATCCGATTGCAAGAGAACATATGGCAAATGCTTCCTGCATGGCTGGTATGGCATTTGCAAATGCATTCCTTGGACTGAACCACTCAATGGCTCATAAATTAGGAGCGTTCCACCATCTGCCACACGGTGTTGCAAACGCAGTTATTTTAACAGAAGTTATGCGATATAATGCAGCAGAAGTACCGACAAAGATGGGAACATTTTCTCAGTACCAGTATCCACACGCACTTGCCCGCTATGCAGAGCTTGGACGTTTCGCAGGATGCCAGGGAAATACAGATGAAGAAGTATTTGAAAACTTCCTTGCAAAACTGGAAGTACTCAAAGAGAAGATCGGTATCAAGAAGACGATCAAAGACTATGGTATCGATGAGAAATACTTCCTTGATACATTAGATGAGATGACAGAGCAGGCATTTAACGATCAGTGTACAGCAGCTAACCCAAGATATCCACTGATGAAAGAAATCAAAGAAATGTATCTGAAATGCTACTATGGTAAATAAAACTGTAGTAAATAAGAACAAATAACGGTAGTCAGCCGGAATGTGAATTTTGTATGTGATTTCTATAAAATTCATATTCCGGCTTTCTTTACTTTTCAAGGTCGTGCTGTGTTGCTATAATTGACATATACTTGCCGCTGACCGGAGCGTCAGTTTTAACTGTAAGGCTGAGGGACAGCGCCAATTTTATGGCAGAAAGTCAACGCCGGTTTTGTGACTGGTGGACAGCGCTAATTTCGTGACAGAAAAGAAAGGGAATATTATGAGAGAGAAACGTTGTGGGAAGAAAAAGATATGGCTCCGCATGATTGGTGTTCTTGCATGCACACTCCTGGTCGTGTTTAGTGGAAATATAATGTCTGCATCAGCCCAGACACAGGAAAGTGAACCGTGGGGAACACAGAAGATTGAAGAACTGAACCAATATAAAACGGATCAGGGATGGAAGGTTCCAAATGGTTGGTATCACTATACAGCTTCTGAAAATAGCTGGGAGAATTTTGAAACGAAAAATTATAACGATGAATACACCGCGGAAGTGTGGAGAAAAACATCTTCCGGCTATCAGAAGGTGAGTCAGATCGGAACTTCGGATGAGCTTGCCTATGGAGAGGAGAGAGAAGTTGTTAAGTGGATAGAAAATGCAGACTACTATATTCAGACAAACGTAAACGGAAACAGTGATCTGGAACTTAGCATTTACAGTGTCTTGGAAATGCAAAAACCGGATGTTCCGGGAACATCAGATGTAATGCAGCTTGATGCAGATGGAAAAGCGTCGGTTTCGGTTACCGGAAGTGATGAGAGCAAATGGATAAAATATACCGTTCCGGAAGATGGATTGTATAAATTCCGTTTCCAGGATGAAAAAGCTATGGCGCGTGTGGATGTATACAAATTAAATAATAATCAGTTAAACAATAAAGGTGGGCGAACCATTGATTATAACCGGAAATATCTGGATTTTAAGAAGGGTGAAGTCCTTTACATCCGCTGCCGTTCCTGGCATGAGGCGACTTCTTATGAACTATCTGTAAAGAAAACAGAGAAGAAGCTGGATACCACAAATTATGAGCACGCCAAAGCTGTGCGCAGTACAACAAAGGCAGGCACTATCGCAGCCGGAAAAGCTGCCGGTGTTATAGAATATCTTAATGCCATGTACAAGAATACAAATCGTGGACTTTATGTCGGCCATATGGATGATACAGACAAAGAAGTCCTGAAAAAGCTTGCACAGACGATTACAAAAGACTGTACAAGCGAAACGGAGAAAGCCGATGCTATCGTGTGCTGGGTTGGAAGAAATATTAAATATGACACGAGTGCTTCCAGTTATTCTCCACAGGTATTTTATACCAGAAAAGGCGACTGTTACGGAGACACGATGCTGATCGCTGATTTATGCAAATTGTCCGGTCTGCGTGCGGCTGTTGTAGATGGCTGGAAGGCTGATCTTACGAAGTGGACAGTGGAAGAACTATATGATCTGACCGGACATGCATGGGATTATATCTATGCAGATGGAAAATGGCGGATGTATGACTGCCTCTGGGAAAATTATAATATAACAGACTCTGCTGTAGTTGCTGACAAAGGCTATTATTCTTCGGCAGTAGAAGGTATTTACATCGCAGGCGACAATGTAAATCCGGCGTTTGCATCACTCGGACTGATTGATACGGTTGCTACATATCTGAATGGAAAATTTGTATTACTGAAGTATGGTGTGCTTGCCAACAGCAGTAAAAATAACTACTATGTAGACAGTGATAAAGAAATTATTGATATAAAAGACACTGGTGTATATGGGTGGACGACTGTTATGCCGGAAGACCGGTTTTATCCGTCTTACGCACAGTCTTATGAAGCAGATATAAATGGAAATACGCTGGTGAAAACGGATGCAACTGCTTATACGGATGGCAGGCCGTTACCTGGTAATTCTATGCTTTTCCGGGATGGATGGATTGTACACAATAATTTTAATAATGGAATTTCTTCCTATTATGCAGATCAGGATGGTATTCTTTACAATAGCACAATTGAGACGATTGACAATACAACGTATTATTTTGCGCAGACCGGAGAAGCATTTAAACTGAATTTACCAAAAGAGCAATATTCTCTGACGAACCGGTATTTGACAGTTCCGACTGGCGTGAAAGCACAGTTTATGGTCAATCAGTATATTCAGGAAATAGGTATTAATAAAAATCCGGATGCCGAACTTATATTTCACAATAATCAGCCAGATCTGATTGATATTGACAGTGATGGAACGATCACAACTAAAAAAGAAGGATTTGTGGATATCGAATACGATGTTAAATCATCAAGCGGAGCATACTGGGTTTCCGGTGCGAAACTTGAATTTCTGATTTCAAACGAGAAGAAACCGACTCCGGATTATACAGACCGTCCGGTTGATGATTCTTCTTCCGGCGGTGAAGAAAAGGACGACAATAATAAGGACGACAATAACAAAGATAACAATAATAAAGATGACAATAATAAGGATAACGAAAATAAAGACAATGACAACAAAGATCCTGAGACGCCGTCAGATGATACCAAAAAGGTAAGCATGCCAAAAACGTATAAACTTTCTTCCGGCCAGTATGTTTACGATGGAAAAGTGAAAAATCCATCTGTGAAAATTACGGACAAGAATGGAAAAGTAATAGCGGGATCTAACTACATGGTAAGTAAATCATCCGGACGGAAAAATGTAGGAACTTACACATATAAGATTGTATATAAAGGTGCGTATAAAGAATTTGATTCCAAAATATTGTCATTTACGATTCTTCCGAAAGGAACGACATTAACAAAAGCGAAGAAAGCAGGGAAAGCGTTTACAGTATATTGGAAGAAACAGACCGGTAAGATGGCATTTGCCCGGATCAGTGGCTACCAGATCCGTTATTCGCTGAAGAGTAATATGTCACAGTCAAAAACAGGTAATGTCAACGGCTATAAATACACTTCTAAAAAAATTAAGAATCTGAAAGCGAAGAAAAAATATTATATTCAGATCCGGACGTATATGAAGGTCAAAGGAAAGACTTATTACAGTGGCTGGTCCGGAAAGAAAAGCGTTGTAACCGGTAAATAAACAGCTGCTATGGTAAATAGTCAGACAGTGAGTCAGGATGTAAATTTTGTATGTGATTTCTATAAAATTTACATCTTGACTTTCTTTTTTTGATATGTTATAAATATGGCATACATGGTGTGTAACTGAGTAAGCAGGCATTAACCGTGCATAAGTATTTTGATATTTATGTAGGGGTAATGTCTTTTTTTTGCTGTATATATGAAACTTTGTTTTTCTCGCATAAACCTCTCTGAAAAGATGCCTACTCGCGCAAAGCGGAGAATTCTCCTATATAAATGTTAAAAACGGATACACTATAACAAGAAACTAAAGGAGAGAAAAACTATGAAAGACAAAATTTTCGGAGTTTTGCAGAGAGTAGGAAGATCCTTCATGCTTCCGATCGCAATTCTTCCGGTAGCGGGACTGCTGCTCGGGCTTGGTGGATCGTTCACCAATGAAACAATGTTGAAAACGTATGGACTGATGAAGATTATGGGACCGGGTACGGTGCTGAACTTGATCCTGCAGGTTATGAGTGCAGCCGGAAATATTATTTTCACGAATCTGCCGGTGATTTTTGCAATGGGTGTTGCAATCGGTATGGCAAAGAAAGAGAAAGAAGTTGCAGCACTTGCATCTGTAATCTCATTTTTTATCATGCACGCTTCCATCGGGGCGCTGATTACGGCAAATGGTGGAGCAGACGCGATGCTAGAAGGAGCAGTTGCAGATGTATGTGGAATCACTTCCCTACAGATGGGTGTGTTCGGTGGAATTATCGTAGGGCTTGGAGTTGCGGCGCTGCATAACCGCTTTTATAAGATTGAACTTCCGCAGGTGTTATCATTCTTTGGCGGAACGAGATTTGTACCGATCATTTCCGGTCTGGTCTATGTAGGAGTCGGAATTTTAATGTTCTTTGTATGGCCGGTGATCCAGTCTGGTATTTACCACATCGGAGATCTTGTTTTGAAATCCGGATATGCAGGAACATGGGTTTACGGATTTATGGAGCGTCTGCTGATCCCGTTTGGATTGCATCACGTATTCTACCTTCCATTCTGGCAGACCGGTGTAGGCGGAACATTAGAGGTGGCTGGAAAAACTATCGAAGGTGCGCAGAATATTTTCTTTGCACAGCTTGCAGATCCGTCTGTAAAACATTTTGCAGTATCTGCGACAAGATTTATGAGTGGAAAATTCCCACTTATGATCTTTGGATTGCCGGGAGCCGCGCTTGCAATGTATAAGACAGCAAAACCGGAAAAGAAGAAAGCAGTTGCAGGTTTATTATTATCCGCAGCCCTGACTTCTATGCTGACAGGAATTACAGAGCCACTGGAATTTACATTCTTATTTGTTGCACCGGTGCTGTATGGAATTCACTGTGTATTCGCAGGACTTGCTTATATGCTGATGCACGTCTTTAAAGTCGGTGTCGGAATGACATTCTCCGGTGGACTGATCGATATGTTCCTGTTTGGAATTTTACAGGGAAATGAAAAGACAAACTGGATCTGGATCGTGATCATCGGAGTTGGATATTTTATCGTTTATTATTTCTTGTTTAGTTTCCTGATCAAGAAAATGGATTTGAAAACACCGGGACGTGACGATGTGGAAGAAGTAAAGCTTTATACGAGAGCAGATGTCAACGCAAGAAAAGAAGGTGCAGCAGCAAATCCAGAGGATGCAGTATCAGAAGGAATTCTTGTAGGACTTGGTGGAAAGAAAAATATTTCTGACGTAGACTGCTGTGCGACAAGACTTCGCTGCACAGTTTATAAACCGGAGCTTGTACAGGATAGCATTTTGAAAGCGACAGGAGCTTCCGGAGTGGTTCATAAAGGAAATGGAGTGCAGATCATTTACGGACCGAAAGTTACAGTGATCAAGTCAAACTTTGAAGATTATTTAGAAACAGCACCGGACGAAGAAATCGTTCCGCAGGCAGAAGAAGTTGCTGTAACAAAAGAAGAAAATACAACTGCAGAAAATGAAACAAAAGAAGTAAAAGAGACAATTATCGTGTCCAGTCCGATCACAGGTCTGGCAGCCGACCTGTCTACTGCACCGGATGAAGGATTTGCCGGACGCATGATGGGAGATGGAGCAGTTGTGACACCGGAAAATGCACAGATTGTTGCGCCGGAGGACGGAGAAGTCGTGTTTGTATTTGATACGAAACATGCAATTGGATTTTTAACTGACAGTGGCTTATCTTTATTGCTTCATATCGGAATTGATACAGTAAGCCTGAACGGTGAAGGCTTCCAGGTATTTGTAGAAAATGGACAGAAAGTGAAAAAGGGCGAAAAACTGATGGAAATTGATATTGATTTTCTGAAAGCACATGCCCCGTCTCTGTGTTCGCCGGTCCTTTGTACAGAACTGGAAGACAGTGATAAAGTAAGACTTCTGGCAGAAGGCGAGATCAAAGCAGGAGAACCATTATTTGCAATAGACAGATATTAAGGAACCCGTTGGAGGATCCAACATTATATAAAGAAAAATGAAAAAAGGAGATTAAACAAATGAAAGAATTTATGTACACAGTAAAAGACGAACAGGGAATCCATGCAAGACCGGCAGGAATGCTTGCGAAAGAGGCAAAAAAATACGAAAGTAAGATTACGATTTACAAAGATGAAAAATCTGCAGAAGTTACAAGATTGATGGCTTTAATGGCACTGGGAATCAAATGCGGACAGGAAGTACGTGTGACAGCAGAAGGACCGGATGAAGAAGCGGCAGCAGATGGAATCAAAGCATTTTTGGAGGCAAATCTGTAAAAGTTTGCAGAATGCAAAAGAGTGGAAAATATCGTTGAGGTAAAAACTATGGCACAGGAATATAAAGGAAAACCGGTATTCAAGGGCATTGCCCTTGGACCGGTTACAGTCCTTAAAAAACAGGATGTACAGGTAAAAAGAGAAAAAGCAGGGGATCCGGAATCGGAGATTAAAAAAGTAGAAGAAGCAGTTGAAACATCGAAAGAACAGCTTCAGCATTTATATGAAAAAGCATTAAGTGAGGTTGGTGAAGCGAGTGCGGCAATTTTTGAAGTGCATCAGATGATGCTGGAAGATGAAGATTATCAGGATGCCATCCGCAATATGATCCGTACAGAAAGAGTCAGTGCTTCTTATGCCGTCGCAGTGACAGGTGATAATTTTGCAGAGATGTTTGCGGCAATGGATGATGATTACATGCAGGCAAGAGCTGCGGATGTCAAAGATATTTCTAATCGTCTGGTTGAGAATTTAAATGGAAACAGCATAGGAATGGAAGCAGGAGAGGAAGCATCTATTATTGTTGCAGATGATCTTACGCCGAGTGAGACCGTGCAGTTGGATAAGGAGAAAATTCTTGGATTTGTAACTGTACATGGCTCTTCCAATTCCCATACGGCAATTCTTGCGAGAATGATGAATATTCCGGCAATGATCGGAACAGAAATGGATCTGGATAAACTGGAAAATGGAATGACCGCTGTCCTGGATGCGTTTGCAGGAACATTTATCACAGAGCCGACAGAAGAACAGTGTGCGGCTGCAAAGGAAAAGATGCAGGAGGAAGAGGAAAAAGAAGCACTTCTGCAAAAATACAAAGGAAAAGAAACCTGTACGAAAAATGGGAAAAAAGTACATCTGTATGCAAATATCGGAAACGTGGGCGATATTCCTTCCGTACTGGAAAATGATGCAGAAGGTGTGGGCCTGTTCCGGAGTGAGTTTTTGTATCTGGGAAGAGAAGATTTTCCGACGGAGGAAGAGCAGTTTCGTGCATATCGTCAGGTATTACAGACAATGGCGGGAAAGAAAGTGATTATCCGTACACTGGACATTGGAGCAGATAAACAGGTGGATTATTTTGGACTGGGTGAAGAAGAAAACCCGGCAATGGGATATCGTGCCATCCGTATCTGCCTGAAACAGCCGGAAATCTTCAAAACACAGCTTCGTGCACTTCTTCGCGCAGCGGTATATGGGAACTTGTCTGTGATGTATCCAATGATTACATCGGAAGAGGAAGTTGCCAAAATCCAGAAAATTGTAAAAGAAGTAGAAAACGAATTGACAAAAGAGGGAGTTCCATATCAGATTCCGGAACAGGGAATTATGATTGAAACACCGGCAGCAGTGATGGTCAGCGACGAACTGGCGCAGATGGTTGATTTCTTCAGTATCGGAACGAATGATCTGACGCAGTATACGATGGCAATCGACCGTCAGAATGCAAAGCTGGATGATTTTTATAATGCCCATCACAAGGCAATTATCCGTATGATCCGAATGGTGACAGAAAATGCGCACAAACATGGAAAATGGGTTGGAATCTGCGGTGAGCTTGGCGCAGATCTGGAATTGACGGATACTTTTATGGAAATTGGCGTGGATGAACTTTCCGTAGCACCGTCTATGGTGTTAAAACTTCGAAAACAGGTTTGTGAATACGAAGGATATATGTTAGACTAGGAATAATGAAGGAAATCTGTCAGAGGCAGATAAAGGTGGGGAAACATGTATCGTATTAGCAAAGTGTTAAATCACAATGGTGTGATCGTAATTGACCTGAATGATCAGAAAGAATATGTTCTACTCGGGAAGGGAGCTGGATTTGGAAGAAAAGTCGGTGAATGGATGGAGAAACCGGAAGCCTGCACCGTTTATTCCCTGCAGGAAACATCTTCTAAAGGTGACGCGGCAGATCTGATTAAAAGTGTAGCACCGGAGTATTTTCAGATGGCGAATCAGATCCTGAATGCAGCGGAGGAACAATTTGGAAAAGTAGACAGAAGTATTTTATTCCCGATGGCAGATCATATTGCATTTGCTGTAGAGCGAATTAAACGCGGTGAGCAGATATCGAATCCATTGACGGAAGATATACAGGCTTTATTTTACAGTGAATTTAAGATTGCCTGCATGCTGAAAGAGATGCTGAAAAAGGAAAAAGATATAGAGATCGATGATGATGAAGTTGGTTATGTGGCGCTTCATATTCATTCTGCGTTGGAAGAGGAGTCGGTTTCTGTTTCGATGCAAATGGCGAGAGCTGTGCGAGAGTGTGTATCCCTGATTGAAGAAAAGAAAGGTATCCATATTAATATTATTTCACTGAGTTATAACCGTCTTATGAATCATGTCAAATATATGGTGGCAAGAGCGCTTAACGGAGAATCTTTGAAAATTAACATGAATGATTATGTAGAGTATAAGTTCCCAGAATCATATGCACTGGCGAAGACTGTCTGTGAGCATATGAGCAAGGCGCTCCGGGTAACTCTGGAAGATATGGAGATCGGTTATCTTGCCATGCACATTGAGCGTGTGAGCATGGGTGAGGAATCATAATATAGGAATAATAAAAAGCAGAAGGCAGCCTGTCCGGTGGGCAGGAAGTCCTTCTGCTTTTTGTTATCTCGTCTCTGTTGCCATAGCAGCCGGAGAAAAGTGTCGGTGGCAGGAACTGTGGTGTGCTTGACAAACACAGGCAGGGATAGTAAGATTCATATGGATTAACAGAATGAAAATGGTCGTCTGTACAGATGCAGGAAAATACAGAAGCCCGAACAGATTTTGCAGTGGCTTATTATATTTTTCAAGGAACATGCGGTGAGATTCCGCCATAGACTTTATCCCTACTGTAATCAGGACGAAAGCGTCAGATCCATTGAGAACGAGAGGTTCTTGAGAAGGGACGTGAGTAGGTTGGAACTGCGAGACAGGATACAGGTATCTGGAGATCATAAAAGAGAAGTCCGGAGGCATGAAGACGGAGGCTTATTTTTTATACTTATTTATAATAGTTTATAACAGGTTAGAAGGTCTGATTCTGAATGAGTTTGTTTGTAAGCAGAGGAGGCAGGCAGAAATATTGGGGATAAAAAGTAAGAACAAGGTGGAAAAATGATAAAAATAAAACAGAAATTGTGGAAAATCACAGCGATATTGAGCGTTTGTCTGCTGCTTGCAGGATGTGCACAGGAGACACCGGACAGAGCCGGATCTTCAAAGACCAGTGAAGAAAAGATGGACGTATCTGTGGAAATCCGTTGTGATACGGCGATTAAAAAGGGTCTGACAAAACAGAAAAAGTGGAAAGGTGTGTTGCCGAAAGATGGCTGCATGCTGAAAAAGGAAAAAATGCAGGTGAAGAAGGGCAGTTCCGTATTTGATCTGCTCTGCGAAGTGCAGGATGCCAAAGGAATACAGATGGAATATTCCGGCGGCAAAAAGACAGCCTATATTCAGGGAATCGGCAACCTGTATGAACAGGACGGTGGACGTTGGAGCGGTTGGATGTACAGTGTGAACGGCAAATATGCAAAAGTAAGCTGTGGTGAATATACATTAAAAGATGGCGATGAAGTGCAATGGAATTACAGTTGTGATCTTGGTGCTGATCTGAAAGGAACCGATAAAGAGAAAGCAAAAGAGTGGAAGGAAAAGAATGAGTAGTTTTGAAGAATTACATCCGGCATGTTTATTTTCATATTTCGTGGCAGTGATGGTACTGTTTTTTCTCTGCCATCATCCGCTGGCAATGGTGCTGGCGTGTGCATGTGCACTGTTTTTTCTATATAATATAGAAGGAAGACGTGCATTTTCGTGGTGTAAATGGATGCTTCCAGTCGTGCTTTTTATAGCGGTTGTCAATCCGCTTCTGAATCACAGAGGTGTGACACGGTTATTCAAACTTGGAAATCAGTGGATCACACTGGAAGCGTTTGGGTATGGTTTGACATCGGGCTTGTCGATGGCGGCGATTATTTTATGGTTTGCCTGTTATCAGAAAGTGATGACAAATGATAAATTTCTTTATCTTTTTGGGAAAATTGCTCCATCCAGCGCACTCCTTATTACAATGGCATGGAATTATATCCCGGATCTGACTAAAAAAATGAAAGAGATCCGTGACAGTCAGAAGATGTTAAAAGGAACGGAAGAAGAGCGTGGGTGGAAACAGATACTTTCACGGACAAAGGACGCACTGCAGACAGTTACGGTACTGCTTGGGTGGAGCCTGGAAAATGTAGTGGAGCAGGCGGATTCTATGAAAGCAAGAGGTTACGGACTGCGAAAAAGAACAACATTTCATCTGTTCCGGTTTGAACAAAAAGATATTTTCTTTTCAGGCATAGTGGGTGTAATCGTGATTTTTTGTTTCGTACTTCGGGGCATGGGATGTATGACGATGGAATTTTACCCGCAGATACAAAGTGGAGGAAGCAAAAAAGCAAATATTTTGTTTCTTGTTTTATTTTTGATACTTCTCGGAATCCCGGGACTGATACAATGGAAGGAAGAAAAAGCATGGAACTCTTACGATTTGAAGGGGTAGGTTTTACTTATCCGGAAGCGGAACAAAAAGCGTTAGATGAACTTACCTTTTCGATGGGAGAAGGAGAGTTTCTTGTTGTGTGCGGGGCATCCGGGTGTGGAAAGACAACACTTCTGCGGATGGCGAAGCCACAGATGCAGCCGGCAGGAAAATTTGCAGGAAATATTTATTATAAGAATAAGCCATTGCAGGAGTTTGACGAACAGATCAGTGCATTTCGCATTGGGTATGTGCAGCAGAATCCGGACAATCAGATTGTGACGGATACGGTGTGGCATGAATTGGCATTTGGACTGGAAAACGCGGCATTGCCGGTACAGACGATCCGCCGGCGGGTGAGTGAGATGGCGAGCTTTTTCGGCATGGAGACATTGTTTCACAGAAAGACATGCGAATTGTCCGGTGGACAGAAGCAGATGTTAAATCTTGCCTCTGTGATGGTGATGAATCCGGAACTTCTGCTCCTGGACGAGCCGACCAGTATGCTGGATCCTCTGGCGGCATCTAATTTATTGCAGATGGTTCACAAGATCAATCGGGAGCTGGGCGTTGCGGTACTTTTGTGTGAACACCGGCTGGAAGAAGTATTTCTGATGGCAGACCGTGTCCTTTTGATGGAAAACGGAAAGAAAAAAGCACTGAAAACACCGCAGAAGCTGGCAGAGATGCTGAGCTTTTCTGAGGGAGATGAGAATTTTGAAGTGAATACTGCAAGAAAAGGAAAATCTGTTTCGGCTAAAGAAGAACACACATTCAGAATCTATGAGGGACTTCCGGCGGCAGTGCGGATATTTTCAGATTTAAAGAAAAGAGGAATCTATGATGGCAGTAAGTCATTGCCGTTGACGATAAGGGATGGACGGCTTGCGTTGGTGGAGTTATGCGCTGAATTTAGAAATGTGAAGCGTGGGAGCGTTGCAGAATTTGACCGGCAATTGAGAAAGTTTGATATAAAATATGATACTCGGTTAAGAAAGCCAGATACAGAATACAATAGTCAGCCGAAATGGATTGGATTGACAGCTGATGGCGGGACAAGAAAAAAAGAGAAAAAAGATACGAAAATCGTCCTGCGTGCGAAGGAAGTCTGGTTCCGGTATGAGAGAAGCGGAGTGGACATTTTAAGGGGTCTGGATCTGTCTTTATATAAAGGAGAAATGTTCGCTCTTCTTGGTGGGAACGGAGCCGGGAAAAGCACATTATTAAAAATACTGACCGGAATTATAAAAGAGCGGCGAGACAGAGTAATCCGGGAAAAGGGAGAACGTATTGCCATGCTCCCGCAAAGTCCGCAAGTACTTTTCCAGTATGATACTGTATGGGAAGAACTTCTGGAAAGTGCCGGACAGGACGTAGAACGTGCGAAAGAAATGGCAGAATTTCTGGAGCTTTCAGATAGGATTTCCATGCATCCATATGACTTAAGCGGAGGTGAGATGCAGAGGGCGGCACTTGGAAAGTTACTGCTTCTGGATGCGAAGATACTGCTTCTGGATGAGCCAACAAAAGGTCTGGATGCATATCTTAAGAAGAAACTTGCAGGCTTACTGAAGAAACTGACACAGGATGGCATTGCGATTCTCCTTGTAACACACGATCTGGAATTTGCGGCAGCTTATGCCGACCGCTGCGGTCTGCTGTTTGACGGACAGGTGATTTCCGAAGGAGAGCCGCACGCATTTTTTGCGGGAAACCGTTTCTACACAACAGCGGCAAACCAGATTGCCGGGAATGAAATTCCGGAAGCAATCACGTGCGAGGAAGTTGTGCGTGCGGTATTATCACATATGGAAATTTGAAAACGCATAAGTTTATAAAAAATAATATACATTTGCAGTCTTTGCAGTTACCGGCAAAGGGAACAGAAATCATGGAAAGGAGGAACCCGTATGCAGAAGACAAAACGAAGAAGTGACATAGCAGCAATTTTCACATGTCTGTTGCTTATTATTTCGCTTATTTGCTATACATGGATGATGCGTACGCCTTCGTTCCTTTCTTTAAAGGCAGGAAAGCCGTTCCTGAACTGGATCATGCAAAATTCAGATCTGGCGCTGGCAGTGCTGTTTCTGATTCTGACATCGGTACCGTTCTATCTGACATTTGATAAAAGAAAAGCACAGGCGAGAGATCTCGTGCCGGTTGCTCTGATGGCGGCAATGTGCGTAGTGGGAAGAGCGGCATTTTCCATAGTACCACTTCCGAATTTCAAACCGGTGACGGCAATCGTGATGATCACGGCGATTGCATTTGGTGCGAAAGCAGGATATCTTACCGGTGCGCTTGCGGCGCTTTTGAGTAATTTTCTGTTCGGGCAGGGACCGTGGACACCGTGGCAGATGTTTTCATGGGGGATGATCGGTCTGGTGACCGGACTTCTGTACCGGATCGGTGTATTTGGTACAGTAGGACAGGTGCAGACAGATGAACATGGAAAGAGAAAGAAACCAGTTCGGCTGTGTGTGTTCGGATTTTTCTGCGGAATTGCTTATGGCTGGTTTATGAACCTTCAATATATTATCGGATATGTAGATCCGATCAATTGGAAAACAATCGGACTTGCCTATGCGCAGAGTTTGTATTTTGATATCAGTCATGGAGTGTGCACGGCGCTTGTGCTGTATCTGGCAGCAGAACCGTGGACGCGAAAACTAATGAGGATCAGAAGAAAATTTAGTCTGGGAGAGAGATAAATGGATAAGAAACGAATAAAAAAACTGTTGACAGGCATCCTTCCGTTTCTTCTGATTGTTGCACTTTTGTGGATGCTGCCGGGGCGGACTGTGAAACCGAATAATCCGATTTCGGATAAGACAACAAAGTTAAAGACGAATTTCGGAACCGGCGGTCAGTCAGGTAAGAAAAAAGAACAGTTAAAAAATGGAACTGATGACAAAGCGCAGAAGAACGGAAATGGTTCCGGGACGAAGACGCAGGAGATGTCAAAAGAGAACACCACACAGAAGAAACAGAAAAAGACAAAGAAATCTTCTGGTTCAAAAGCGCAGAAACAGAAAGGAAACCAGGAGACAAAGGGTGATAATGGCAAACCGGACGATAAAGTTCCGGGGAAGAATCCGAATGGAGATAATGATGCAGACAGTGGAAAACATAATCTGAAAAAGCCGGATAACGGAGATAATACCGGAAACAAAGACGGGAAACTGGTGACGGATCTTTACAGCCGGACAATCACTTATTCGGAGCTTACAGAAGATAAGCTGGATTTTTATGCATATTATTCGAAGTCTGATGTAGACGCGAAGATAAAAGTAAATTACAAGCATGAGAATGATACCGGCAACGGAACCTGGCTGAAGTCAGAGAATCAGAAAGATTATCAGGCAACATTAAAGCACGGTAAAAATGTTATTACCATTTACTATACGGATGAAAAAGGAAACCGTGACTGGGCGCAGGCAGTGATCGATTATGAGGCAGATAAGGCAGATAAAAATAATCCGACAGTAGGAAAACATCCGCCATTGATAGAGACAAATCTGGATGACGGATTAAATACGATCCATACATCGGAATTTACATTTACAGTCAGTGCGAAAACATGGGAAGAAAAACGTATTTATTCGAATGCGATCCGTGTAATCATGGATGGAAAAGAAGTGACAAATCCGACCGGAAGTGGTGTATATGAATATGAATTACAGTTTAAACGTCCGAATGTGGGCGATACTTCCGACCATGTGATCACAGTGCTTGCGTGGGACAAAGACGGCAATTCCAAGTATGTGGAATATAAGCTTCGCTACCAGTATCATAATAAAGATGAGAAAATCGGAAGCGTTTCGGTTGTTATTGACGCGACAACCGTGGAATGTGGCGTTGTAGAAGAAGGAACGGTAGATGTAAAAGCCGGAGATACGGCGGCAGAAGCGGTGCTGAAAATGCTGGATGATTACGGGTATGCTTATAATTCCGGCGGTTCTGTAAAACAGGAATTTTATCTGAGCAGCATTGCCCGCGCGGATGCATTTAAAGGTTGTAAGATTGGAGAACGACTGGAAAAATTGCTGAAGCGTGATGGTATTACGTTTACTTCGCCGGGCTCCAGAGACCGGCTGAGCGAATTTGATTTCACAAGAGGTTCGGGATGGTTGTATTTCATAAACGGAAGTTACTGCCCGGGTAAGGCAATGTCTGCATGGAAGTTAAACGGTGGAGAGAAGATCGTGCTCCGCTATACAGTTGCTTATGGAAAAGACGTCGGTGTGACAGCGACAACAGAAGGAACATTATCCGGTTATTGTGCAGTCTGGAGAGACGGCGAGATCATTGAACAGGGACACAGTTATAAAGAGACATCCCGCGTGGAGCCTACAGCGAGGAAAGATGGATATGTAGAGTATACATGTAAGCGGTGTGGCGAGACAAAGCGGGAAACACTTCCGGCGACAGGAAACTCTGAGAAACCGGATAGACCAGGTTCTACAGATAAGCCAGATTCATCAGACAAACCGGGTTCCACAGATAAGCCGGGATCCACAGACAAGCCGGGCTCCACAGACAAGCCGGGCTCCACAGATAAGCCAGATTCATCAGACAAACCAGGTTCCACAGATAAGCCAGATTCATCGGATAAGACGCAGCCGACAGAGAAAGAAGAAACAACTGCAGATACACTAAAGTGAGAAAATGAAAAAACCAACAATTTCTGATACGCCAAACAAAATAGGGGAAACAGAAAATTAAGAGATCACAGAGAATAAAAGTCTCTGCCAGGGAGAAGAAGATGAGAAAATATGGAAAACGCCTGCTTGCAGGAATCCTTGCATTTACACTTGCTGTTGGAAGTGCCGGATGTGCAAAGGAAGAGACGCAGGTAAAAAAAGATTTGAAATCGCAGATTGCACAGAGCGCGGAAAGTCTGGATACATTTTACGAATCACAAGAAAAATCTGTCCTGCTGGATGAAAGTATGCTCCCGGCGGGAGACGGAACGAGCGACTGGACGGCGGTTGCGCTGACATTCTCGGGAAAAGCAGACAGCAAAGTGCAGGCGGCATATTTGAATCGGCTACAGAAGTATGTCGAAAAAACATATGAGCAGGGCGGCGGTTTAAGTAAAGTAAAGGCAACCGAATATCACCGGATTGCACTTACGATGCTGGCGCTTGATGGGAATCCGGAAAAAGTGAAAAACGCATCCGGGAAAGTGATCGATCTTGTTGCGGACGGAACCTGGAATTTTACGAAAGGCGATCCGGGAATCCAGGGCGCAAATGGACTGTGCTATGCATTGCTTATGCTGGATGCCGGAGATTATAACAATCCAAAGCAGCCGGAGCTTAGAAAGAAGTTTATAACAGAGCTTCTGGAGTATCAAAAAGAAAGTGGTGGTTTTTGTATCGACAACAGTCTGGATCCGGAAGTAGATATAACAGCTATGGCGGTGCAGGCACTTGCACCTTATTATAAGGAAGACAAATGCAAGAAGGAAGAACTGGATGTGCAGAAGATGAAAGAAAGTATCGATGCAGCAGTAAAATGGCTTGCTGCGCAGGAGTCTGACGATGCAGAATTTCTATATGATAACATTGCAAGTTCTGAATCCATTTCCCAGGTGATCCTTGCACTGTGCGCACTAGAAAGAGATCCGGGAAAGGATGAGACATTTACGAAAAAAGAAAGCACACTGCTGGACGCGCTTGCAAAGTTCCGTAAAGAGGATGGCATATATATGCATGAAAAAGCGGACGAAGAAGGAAGTGCGATGGCAACGTATCAGGCAATGATCGCTTTGGAAGCGGTACAGAAATTGCGGACAGAGAAGAAATGGATTTTTGATTTTAAATAAAATGCAGAAGGATAGCAGGGAGAAAGGAACAGATATGCACGATAAAATAGTACAGATACAGGAAGAAGTGAAAAAAGCTATTGTCGGAAAAGATGATGTCATAGAGAAAGTTCTGATCGCAGTACTGGCACAGGGACATGTGCTGTTGGAGGATGTGCCGGGAACCGGAAAAACAACACTTGCGACAGCATTTGCGAAGGCGCTTGGCCTGGATAATAAGCGTATCCAGTTTACACCGGACACGATGCCGTCTGATATTGTCGGATTTTCTGCTTATGATATGCAGACAGGAGAATTGCAGTATAAACCGGGCGCGATCATGACAAATCTTCTGCTGGCAGACGAGATCAACCGTACGTCCAGCAAGACACAGGCAGCGCTTCTGGAAGCAATGGAGGAAAAACAGGTGACAGTGGACGGCGTCACGAGAAAACTGGAAGAACCATTTATTGTTCTTGCGACCCAGAATCCGGTCGGTACAGCGGGTACTCAGAAACTGCCGAATGCACAGCTTGACCGTTTCCTGATGAAACTGAAAATGGGCTACCCGGATCGTGCCGGGCAGATTGAGATGATGAAAGACAGACATCACGCCAATCCGCTGGATGATGTGCAGCCGGCAGTGGATATTCCGGAACTTCTCGGACTGATCGGAGAGGTGCAGAACATCTATGTGGATGATCTGATTTACAATTATATTTCAGAACTTGTTGAAGCGACGAGAACACAGGAAAATATTCAGCTTGGCTTAAGTCCGAGAGCGGCGCTTGCAGTATGCCGGAGCGCGAAAGCATGTGCATTTATCAAAGGACGGGATTATGTGATACCGGCAGATGTGCTGGAAATCTTTGCACCGGTATGTGTGCACAGACTGTTGCTTTCCGCCAAAGCCAGACTGCATGAACAGTCTGCGGAGTTTGTCTTAAAAGAACTGACAGAACAGATTCCGGGACCGGAGATAAAGGAGTCAGTGATTCGATGAGAAAACAAAGGATCAAAGGAATGATCAGTTGGATATTTGTGCTGGCGGTACTTGGAACAGTTGTATTTTTTCGTGACAGTGCCATAGCATTTTATTGCGTGGTGTTCTGGTTTCTGATTCCGTTTATAAGTACAGCTTTGAATCTGTACATAAGAAAGAATCTGAAAATGGAGATTTTCTGCCCGGCGTCTGCCGAAAAAGGAAAAGAACAGTCTGCGGATATTTTTGTTGAAAACAGAGGAAAACTTCCGGTATTTCATAGTTTTGTCAGAGTACAGATGAAAAACAGGCTGACGAAAGAAATGACGGAACAGGATATTGAGATTCCGACAGTGACAGAGAAACAGACAAAAGAAAGTTTTTTCTTTCGCTCAGATTATTGCGGTTATCTGACGATGAAGATAACCGGAGTTTTTCTGATGGATTGGCTTGGTTTTCTTGCTGTCCGCTGTAAAGAGAACGGGACACAGGCTGTGGCAAAAACGGTTGTACTGCCGGATACATTTGTACCGCAGATAGTTTTAGAGCCGGCAGCCGGAAGTACAGAGGATGCCGAAGAATGGTCGCCGTTCCGGAAAGGAAACGATCAGACCGAGACGTATGCGCTCCGCGATTATGCACCCGGTGACAGCCTGCGGCAGATCCACTGGAAATTATCATCAAAGAGAGGGCAGCTTATCATAAGAGAGCCGAGCCTTCCAGAAATAAAAACATTGCTTTTGTTCTGGAATAAGGAAGGACAGGCAGAAGCAGGAGAAATGGATACGATGGCAGAAGTTGTTTCATCTGCTGCTCAGATGATCTGGGAAATGGGTGAGACATTTACACTTGGATGGCAGCAGAATGAGGAGAGCTGTTATATGCCGGTCGGAACAGAGGAAGAACTGCAGCGGGCGATCGCGCAGATGTTAAAAGGAGAATTTCCGGTGGAAGAGCAGACGCAGAATACATATGCGAAAGTGATTGTTTTTGGAATGGAAAATCAGGAAGAAGGAAATCTTCCGGATGAGCTGAAGGAAGCGCAGGTGACAGAGGTGCTCTGCGCCAGGGAACCGGAACGAAGAATTGCGGAACCGGGCAGGATCATCTACTGCGCCGGAACTTACAGAGAAGATCTGATAAGAATGGAATTATAAAGAACAGATTACAAAGAAGAGATTATAAGAAACAGTTTGTAAAGAACAGCGTGTAAAATGCAGGAAGGATGTTATATTGGCAGGACTTTATATCACAAAGAAAAAACAGAATAAGAAAGCCATTTCTGACAACTGGTGGTTCGCAGGGCTCAGCATAATCCTGCTTCTTACAGCGCTGGTAAAGAGAAAGGCTGTGAAAAATGGTTTCAGCAGACAGGGAAATGTCTGGAGAGCATTTCTCACAGGAAAGACAGGGAAAATCTGGCTGGATTATCCGGTGCATGGAAAAGCAGGAAGTGTACTGGCAGCAGTTCTTCTTGCAGTACTTCTCGGAATGTTGCTTTTTGTTCTTGTGAAAAAGAAAAGAACAGGAATGCTCCTTGTGGTCTGGACAATCTGGATGGCAGGATATGGAATCGGATTTTTCCGGAAAAGATGGGGACTGTTTGCAGGAGCACTCTTTCTTGCCATATATTTTGCGTGCCGTTCCGGTATGGCAGGAGATAGTTTACGAAAAAGATTCTGGAAGAACAGGATAGCACTTGCAGGTGCGTTGGTGCTGATAGCCGGCATCTGCCTCGCAGGGAGTGGAATCGTAAAAGAAATCCTGGAACGTACAGGTGCAGATACGCTCAATGCCGGACATGCAAGGTTGGAACTTGCAGGAAAAATACATGCCATGCGTTACGATCATGGAGAGACTGCGCTGACAGAGGGTGTGCTTACGGATGTAAAACAGCGGACACAGAGTAAAAAGATAGCGCTTCTTGTCACGATGGAGCATCCGCAGAAACTTTATCTCAGACAGATGACCGGGGAAATCTATACAGGGAGTTCCTGGGAGCCATTGGATGCGAAAGATCGAAAAGAAGGAAAAGCTTTATTTTACTGGATGCACAGATCGGGCCTCTATGGACAGAACGTAACGGGCGAGGCACTTGGACTTTCCGGTAAGAAAAAAACAGCGTCCGTGATAGTTGAAAATGTATCGGCATGCGAGAAAAACAGGTATTTACCATATGGTTTGAAAGCAGGAACCGCTTTTGCGGAAGATGTGATCGGAGATACAGAAAATCCGGCGCAGACCGGAAAAGAGAAACTGACATACTACACCGGAAGTACGGCGGACTGGTACAAACAGGCAGTCTGGATTGAAAAACACCAGAAGGAGCAAAAAGTACAGCAGTATCTTAGGAAGGAAGAGGCATACCGGAAATTTGTCTATGCAAAAGATCTCCGCCTTACGAACACAGCGATCGGCGTGATGGAAGAACTTCTGAAAAATGAAAAAAAGGAAGAACATTCGCTGACAGAGATTTTAAAGCTGGTGAAGGATACTTTGGCGAACCAGTTGAATTATAATGAAGCTGTACGAACAGATAATGGCAAACAGGATTTTCTGCGCTATACGTTTGAGCAGACCAAAAATGGATATGATGTACACTATGCGACAGCAGCTACATTGATGCTTCGCTATCTCGGAGTACCGGCGCGCTATGTGGAAGGTTATTATATGTCCGTAGATGAGATGAGAAATGTGAAAGCCGGACAGCCGATGAAAATTAAGAAAAAACAGGCGCATGCGTGGACAGAATATTATCTGGACGGCGTTGGTTGGATCCCGTTTGAAGTGACGCCGGGTTATACAGATAAGGAAGATGAGCAGAAATTATCAGACATCCTGTCAGGCACAAACGGAAAAGGCGGAGCAGCAGGAAAATTATATCAGAAAAGCGGACAGACCTACGAGCCGCAAAAAGCGGACGGTCAGCAGGAGAAGAGTTCGAATGATAAACCTGTATTCCGTGGACAGACCGGGAAACATCTTCTGTGGTTGTTTCTGCTGATTCTGGTGCTTGTTATTGTGGGAATCAGCGTTATCATTTTATGGAAGAGAAGAAAAAAATTAGTTTCTTTTGAAATAGAAGTCAGTAAGATGGAACCAGCGGCAGCAGTTGCGGAATTGTATGGCTACAGTCAGAAGCTTATGGAACTGTGCGAGGTGAAAGTATGTGGCATGGAAGTGCCGGTGGCAGGTTTTGCTGGTGCAACGGAGGCTGACGAAACATGTGCGCAGGCAGAAAGCGAACGGATGCATTTCCTTAATCAGAAAGCGAGATTCAGCGGGCATACCGTAAGCGAAAAAGAAAGAAAGGAAATGCTTGCTTATGTGGAAAAAGTGATTTGCCTTTGTAAGAAACGAAGGAGTAAATGGAAATGCTTCCGGGATCATTATCTGTGCTGGAGATACAGATAAAGCTGGCAAAATGAGTTGGCTGATACAAAAGCACAGCAGGATGGACAGAGAATATTTGAGCAGAAACAAACAAGATAAGAACGAAGGAGAATGCGCATGAAAACGAAACGGTGGAAACAATTACTTGCGGGAATACTATGTGTGACGATGGTAAGCGTCAGTACGGGGCCGGTTGTGTATGCGGCGGATGAGAGCACCACGCAGAGCAGTTTTGCAAAGGAAAGTTATGAGCAGGAAAGTTCTGCAAAAGACAGTCAAATGCAGAGTGAACCAGACAGTGCAAAAAAGCAGACGGCAGATTTGACGGAACAGAAAGAAGAAACCGCGAAGAGAGCAGGAAGTTTCGTTCTGGCAGCATCCGGTAAAAATGAGAATCTGATCTTGCCGGTATATGTAACGTATGAGGCAGGAGATACCATCTGGACGGCTTTGCAGAAAAGTGGATACAAATTCGAAAGAAGTGTAGATGACAGCTTCGTAAAGAAAATAGAAGGGAAAGCGGGAAACTATTGCGTGTTCTGCGACGACGGCAGTTATGATCTGGATGCGTCACCGGAAGATATTCAGGTAGTAGAATTTACTGAGATGACAGAATATGCAAAAAGCAGAAGTGCGCTGCTTTTTCGCATGGCAGAATACGAGAAGATGACGAACCATGTGCAGAAAGATCCGGCATGTGCAAAGGCATATGACAATGCAAGAAAAACGTACCGCAATGCCGAAGAGGATGTGGCGGCGTCTCTTTTAAAAGAATTGAATAATGCAATTGCCGCATATGAAAAATATCTGAGTGCGGCAGCCGTAAAGATCACGGTAAATGCGACGCAGGACGGGAAAACACAGAAGAATCTGACGCTTAAGTTTACAGATGCGTATGACAACACCGTTACGGCAAAAGGGACAACGATCAGTTTAAGACCAGGAACATACAGCTATGAAATATCCGATGGCGGTTATAACAGTTATGAAAACGCAGACGGAAAAGAGTTGAAGATTACAAAAAGTATGACCATTCAGGCGGAACTCCCGTCCGGAAAATGGTTTAGCGATGTGAAATTACTGAAAAGCCGGACAGATGCAGATGGAAAAAAACAGGCATATGCATATGAAACGGATGCGGATGGACACAGCGTAACCTGTGAGGTGGACGACCGTGCCGGGGAAAATGAAAAGGTATACCTCTATGCAGAGCGTGGCCAGGATCTTCCGGAAAGGGAAAATGCATCAGCAGTCCTTTCCTGGAGGGAAGTAAAGGAAGATACGCAGGATTCGGAGCCATCCGCAGAGAGAGAAACCATTGCGTGGGAAAGTGAAAAGAACGATTGCACTTCCGGTGTAAAAGAAGGAATGACTGGTGGAAAACTTCAGTTGGAAGCACGTTATACGGTGAAAAACTCTTCCGGCACAAGTGGTGTGCAGGTGCAGAAATACCAGGTGACGTTTGAACGTGTCCCGACCGCAGACATTTCGCTGAAAGATGCAAAAGGTCGTGCGCTGAATCTGGGATTTGAGCCGGATATTACAGAATATGAGACAGATACAGTCAGCAGTAAAGTATCGGTAGAAACGAAAACCTATGGAACGGACGGCTACAGCGTGACGGTAAAAAATGGAGATACTGTTTCGGAAGATGGAAACTGTAATCTTTCCAAGGGCACAAATTCGGTTACTGTGACAGTTGCCCACACGAATGGAAAATCGCGTACCTATCATTTCAAAGTAAATCTGGTTGAAAAAGTACCGGTAACGCTGAAAACACCGGATGGCGTGAAAGCAGTCATTGTAGATGCAAAAGATAAAGAGATCGAACCGGAAGAGGATGGAACGTATGCATTGATTCCGGGTGCTTCCTACTCTTATATTGCATCAAAGGATGATACCTATTTTGCAAAAGAGACATTTCAGGTGAAAGCGGTTGCGGACGGCACAATGACGGTGACCGCCGCAGAACCGGAAGACAAAGACGGACTTGCGGGATTCGCAATGTACAATGCTGCTATGGGCAGCAGACGGGAAGTGTTTACACCGGAGCAGGAATTTGAATCTGGTCGGCATATGTACCAGTACGCGGTACCGGATGCAAACAGCGCCATTTATGTACAGGCGAATACGCAAAATGATTATCAGGTGAAAGCAGTCTGGACAAAGCAATCCGATGGAACCCAGGCAGAGCAGACAAGAATTGCAGCAGTAAATACGAGCAAAGGAGCAACGGTGCTGGGGCATGTGATCGAAGCGTGTGCGTATGGAAATACAGTGACGATCGTCACTTACAAAGAAGTATCCGGTGTGACTTATTACCAGAATTATGAAATGAATATCCGGCGTTCTCTGCATTTAAAGTCATTGAAAGCATCAAACGCTTCCGGAGATCTTACATTTGTAAATGCAAATGGAACGGCAGAGGCGTTTGACCGGGAAATTTATGAATATCAGGTAAATGTTGCAAAAGGAACGAAATCTGTAAACCTTTCCGGAAGTTTCCTGAATGAAGAGAATGAAAACTGGTATGATGGCGGCTATTATGCAGTCATTGGCGATAAGACGTATTCTGATTTGTCGGATATAGAAGTCCCGATTTCTGAAAATGGAGCAGATGAGAAGATAAAAATCCAGGTTGCGCATGCGAATCTGGATACTGTGCAGAATACATACACAATCTGTGTGAAGAAAAAAGAACCGGTTCAGGTGACATTTCAGGTAGATCCGGAAGATGCAAATATTTTCATTCAGAATGAGACGGATCATACTACTGTTTATACGGAAAATGGAATCTGTGAACTGTTGCCTGGAATACCGTATTCCTATACGATTACAAAAAATGGTTACAAGGCAGTCAGGGTGACAGATTTCCGTGTGGAGGAAGATATCAAAGTTCCGGTCACACTGGAAGAAGCGCCGGAAAATACAGAAATTAAAGATCTGAATTCTCAGTGGCCGAGTTTCCGGGATGAGAATAATAACGTAGTCTTAGATGAGAAGACACCGGTCAAAGCAGAAGACAGCGTTCTCTACTGGGCAAATAAAGATGATTTTGACGGTTACTGCGGACATCCGATTCTTGTAGACGGATATCTGTACACATATGACAGTAAGAATCTGCTGAAAATGGATACGATAACCGGAAAACTGGTGAAACGCGGAGGTGCGCTTGCAAGACCTTCGTCCTTTGCAATCCAGCCACCGACTTATGCGGACGGAATGATTTTTGTCGGACTCAGCCAGGGAACAATCCAGGCATTCAATGCAAAGACAATGGAATCGCTGTGGGTTTATGAAGATCCGCTCGGTGGACAGCCGAACTGCCAGATTACGTATAAAAATGGATATATTTATACCGGTTTCTGGAATTCAGAGACAGCAGAAGCGAATTATGTATGTATTTCGGCAGCAGATGAAGACCCGTCCCAGACAAATGAAAAGAAAGTGGCAACCTGGACACATACCGGAAAAGGCGGCTATTACTGGGCAGGAACTTACGCGGATGAGAGTGGAAAATTCCTGCTGCAGGGAACGGAAGACGGAGAAAGTGGATATAAGGATGGATATGCACATGTGCTGTCCATGAATCCGAAAAATGGAAGAGTGATCGATGATCTGACATTGCCATTTACCGGGGATATCAGGTGTAATATTATGAAAGATACAGAAGGTGATAATCCGACAGGTGATTATTATTTCACATCAAAATCAGGGTATCTCTATCGTATTTCTGTGAATGAAGACGGAACGTTTGACAAAGATTCGCTGCGGTGGATCAAGCTGGAGAACAGCAAAGGCTCCGATCTTACAATGAGTACCTCAACACCGACGGTTTACAATGGAAGAGCATATGTAGGCGTGTCGGGATCAGAACAGTTTGGTGCATACAGCGGACATGGAATCGCGGTGCTGGATCTGAAAACAATGTCGATTGCATATGTTGTACCGACGCAGGGATATCCGCAGACGAGTGGTGTTCTGACAAGAGCATATGAGAAAGAGACCGGAAAAGTGTATGTCTATTTTTTTGATAATTACACACCGGGGAAACTCCGTGTGATCTCTGATGAACCGGGACAGACGGAAGCCACTGATCTGGAGCAGGAAACTGATAAAGGAAATACATATGATGTAGGAACTGTGCTTTTTACACCGTCTGATGCGCAGGCGCAGTATGCACTCTGCAACCCGATCGTGGACGAGTACGGAACTTTATATTTTCGCAATGATTCCAACCATATGATGGCGCTTGGAGCGACGATCAGTAAACTGGAAGTGACAAAGCAGCCGAAGAAGACATCTTATAAAGAAGGAGAAAAATTCGACCCATCCGGTATGCAGGTTATTGCGACCTATACGAACGGAAAGACGAGAGATGTGACAGAATATGTCAGCTACTCAGAAGAATCTCTTACACCGGATGATACGGATCTTACAATCACATTCCCATATGTGAAATATCAGAACAGAGACGGACAGGCAGGGTGTGATTACACAGCGCCGATCACAAGCGTTTCACTGGATATTTTCAAAAAAGAACCGGAAGTAGAGCCGGAAAAAGAGGTCATACAGGAAAAAAATGTAACTCTTGCGAAAACAAGTTATACATATAATGGAAAGGTGCAGAAGCCGGATGTAAAAGTAAAAAATGCAAAAGGAAAAGTACTTACATCCGCTGACTATACAGTGATATATGTGTCAGGTCGCAAAAATGTCGGAAGCTATAAAGTGACTGTAAAATTCAAAGGTGATTACAAAGGCACGGTCACAAAGATATTTCAGATTGTGCCAAAGGGAACGAAGATCACAACTTTGAAAGCCGGAAAGAAAAGCTTTACAGCAAAATGGAGCAGACAGAAAACCCAGACAACCGGTTATCAGTTTTCTTATACAACGGATAAGAAATTTAAAAAATCAGTAAAGACCATAACGATATCTAAGAATACAACAGTGCAGAAAACAGTGAAAAAATTAAAATCTAAGAGGCTGTATTATGTAAAAGTACGCACATACAAAACTGTGAAAATAAACGGAAAGACAACAAAGCTGTATTCAGGATGGTCATCTTACAAAAAAGTAAAAACAAAATAGTAGAAATATGAAACAAAATATTGTATCATTATGAAATGAATAAAAAAGAGAATAAGAAAGGTCAGTGCGTCCGGGATGATTGATAAAGAAATCCCCCGGCAGTGGAATGAGGTGAGAAGCCTCGCGAGACGGTCACTGTGAAGTCTGGAAATTATAATATGAAATTTTTACCATTATAATACACAGACTAAGTCAGATACACGGAGTGCTGCATCCTTGACTTTGCCCAATCCGAAGTTGAAATATTAGATAAAAGATTTGTTGTGCTGTGCGAAGAAAAACAGATGTTTTTCTTGTGTGTGCATATAACCGGCTTTTGAATTGGGTGATTCAGGAGCCGGTTTTTTATTGTTGTTGTGCTTATATCTCAGAATTTATCTGAGGTTTTATATATAAAGAAAAGAGAAAAGGGAGGAAATAAGATTTATGAAGTTTAAAAACAAAATAATGACTGCTATAGTTAGTATCTGTATGCTTGCATTTATCCTGCCAATGGCAGTATCTGCTGCAGATAACGCAGATTCATCAGACAAGAATACAATTACCTGCTATGTAAGAGCAGAACAGGATGACGGAACCATTCTTCCGTATACGAAAGTAACAATGAACAAAGACGAGGTACCGTCTTTCCAATCCTACAAGATTAAAAATGCACCGGATGATGCGGATTATATCACACCGCTTCATATCTTACTTCAGGCATTAACAGATAAAGGAATGACAGACGAACTTGCAACTGTAGATATCGGATCCAGCGGAAGGATCACAGATATGTTTGGATGGGGAATGGATCAGCTCTGGTGCTTAAATGGTATTGATGCGCCTACGGTAAGTGCACAGTATAAAGCAAAAGACGGAGACAAATATACATTCTATCAGGCAGCCGGAAACTGGGGCGCAGGATATGGATATCCTGGATATGGTTTCTTTGGAGAATATGGACCGGGACAGGATTACACACCTTACAGCGCAATTGAGACAGACGACGTTACAACGGGGGTTGGGTCTGATGTAGAACTGACTTATCGTTATACAAGCTCTATGCACACACCACAGTATGGACCATGTAATAATGAAGATGGTGCATATACAATGATTTTCGTCGGAAAGAATGGAGCAGATAAGGTTACAGATGAAGATTACCGCGAAGATATTGAAGTAGATAAAGATGGTAAATTCAAAGTATCTTTTGATAAACCGGGAACTTATGTAGTATCTGGACGTTATTATAATAACGATAATACAAGAGGTGCCTGCAATGCATATTGCAAGGTTACAGTGCTGGATGCTGTAGAATATGCACAGAAGACAATTGATGCTCTTGATGATATTACATTAAATTCTGAAAAAGCAATTGAAGAAGCTAAGAAAGCTTACAATTTACTGACTGACGAACAGAAAGAACAGATTAAAAACGCAGATGCAATTAAAACGGCTGAGGAAAAACTGAGCAAGCTTCAGGTAGAGAATGCTGAAAGCAAAATTAGCGCGATCGGAGATGTAACACTGGACTCAAAAGATGCGATTAAGGATGCAAGAGATACATATGACGCATTGACAGATGACCAGAAAAAACAGGTAACGAATTACGATGTATTAGAAGCAGCAGAAAAAAAACTGAGTGATCTTCAGGTAGAGAATGTTAAAACAAAAATTGATGGAATCGGTGAAGTGACACTTAGCTCATCAAGTACAATCAAAGCTGCAAGAACTGCATATGATGCATTGACAGATGACCAGAAAAAACAGGTAACAAATTACGATGTATTAGAAGCAGCAGAAAAAAAACTGAGCGATCTTCAGGTAGAAAATGTTAAAAATAAAATTGATGGAATCGGTGAAGTAACACTTAGCTCATCAAGTACAATCAAAGCTGCAAGATCAGCATATAATGCATTAACCGCAGACCAGAAAAAACAGGTAACAAATTATGATGTATTACAGAAAGCAGAAAGCGAACTGAGTGATTTGCAGAAAGCAGATGCTGTGGTAACCAAAATCAAAAATATCGGAACAGTTACACTGAAATCTGAGAGCAAGATAAAACAGGCAAGAACAGCTTACAATAAATTAACAGATAAACAGAAGACTCTGGTAACAAATTACGATGTATTAGAGAAAGCGGAAAAAGATCTTGCAGATTTGAAAGCAGCAGATCAGGTTTCTAAAAATATTACAAATATTGGAACAGTAACACTGGAATCTGAAGATGCGATCAAAGAAGCAAGAACAGCTTACGATGCACTGACAGATGCACAGAAAGAACTGGTAAGCAACAAAGATGTACTTGAGAAAGCAGAGACCACACTGAAAGAGTTAAAAGATGCTAAAGATGCAGATGATGCAAAAGCAGCGGCCACTCCGAAGTCAATTACACTTTCCAATACAAGATACATTTACAATGGCAAAGTACAGAAACCGCAAGTAACAGTTAAGAACGCAAAAGGCGAAGTAATCAAAGGCTACACTGTAAAATATGCAGGTAACTGCAAGAACGTTGGAAAATACAAAGTAACTCTTACATTCAAGGGTGATTACAACGGAACAAAGACAAAGACATTCAAGATTGCTCCGAAATCTGTAACAGTAAAATCATTAAAAGCCGCAAAGAAGAGATTTGATGTAAAATGGAGCAAACAGATGACACAAGTAACCGGATATCAGGTACAGTATTCTACAGATAAGAACTTTGTAAAAGCTGTGAAGAATAAAAAGATCACAAAGAACTCGGTTGTCACAAAGACAGTGAAAAACTTAAAATCTAAAAAAGTTTACTATGTAAGAGTTCGTACTTATACGACAGTAAAATACAATGGTGAGCAGATGAATTTACATTCTGACTGGTCTAAGGTTAAAAAAGTGATCGTAAAATAGTTTGCAGATACTACAGACATAAAATGAAAAGCAGGAGGCACTGTGCAGAGAGCACGATGCCTCCTGTTATTTTGAAAAAAAGTTCAAAATGGGTATTGACAAGCTAAATATCGCTATGCTATAGTTAAAAATGCGCTATTGTGGAAAGTTATGCCATGATATTGCACAAAAACCAGTAAAATACGAAGGTTTTTGCCGGAATTTTCAATATTTAAGGGCATTCGTAAAGCCCGCCAAAAAATAAACGAGGAGTGAAACGTCAATATGGAGAAAAACAGAATTCGTCCTATCAAAAGCGGAAAAAGTTCACGTATGAGCTATTCCAGACAAAAAGAAGTGCTTCAGATGCCGAATTTGATCGAAGTCCAGAAAGATTCTTATCAGTGGTTCCTGGATGAAGGATTAAAAGAAGTATTTGATGACATTTCCCCTATCGCCGATTATAGCGGTCATCTCAGCCTGGAATTTGTAGATTTTACTTTATGCGAGAATGAAGTAAAATATACGATCGATGAGTGCAAAGAGCGTGACGCAACATATGCAGCACCGCTGAAAGTGAGAGTGAGACTCTACAACAAGGAGACAGACGAGATTAACGAGCATGAGATTTTCATGGGTGACCTGCCGTTAATGACTGCAACCGGAACATTTGTGATTAATGGTGCAGAGCGAGTAATCGTAAGTCAGCTCGTTCGTTCACCAGGTATTTATTATGCAATTTCACATGATAAAGTTGGTAAAAAACTGTATTCCGCTACTGTTATCCCGAACCGTGGTGCATGGCTGGAATATGAGACAGACTCCAATGACGTTTTCTATGTACGTGTAGACAGAACCAGAAAGGTGCCGATCACAGTATTGATTCGTGCACTTGGTGTCGGTACGAATCCGGAGATCCTGGAAGTGTTCGGTGAAGAACCGAAGATCCTTGCAAGTTTCGAGAAAGATGCCGCTACCAATTATCAGGAAGGTCTTCTGGAATTATATAAGAAGATCCGCCCGGGCGAGCCGCTTGCAGTGGACAGTGCAGAGAGCCTGATCACAAGCATGTTCTTCGATCCGAGACGTTATGATCTGGCGAAAGTCGGACGTTATAAATTTAATAAAAAACTTCTGCTGAAAAATCGTATTTCAGGACAGATCCTTGCAGAGGACGTAGCAAGTGTTCTGACCGGAGAAGTGATCGCAGAAGCCGGAACTAAGGTTACAAGAGAGATTGCAGATGAGATCCAGAATGCAGCAGTTCCATATGTATGGATCGAGTTGCCGGAAGAGGACAGAAAAGTCAAAGTTCTGTCGAACCTGATGGTAGATCTTAAGACTGTTGTTGACATTGATCCGGCAGAGGTTGGGGTAACAGAACTTGTTTATTATCCGGTACTGGCTAATCTGTTAGACGAGTCAGCAGGAGACATTGATGAATTAAAAGACGCGATCAGAAGAGACATCCATGATCTGATCCCGAAACATATCACAAAAGAAGATATTTTTGCGTCTATCAACTATAATATGCATCTGGAATATGGACTTGGAAATGATGATGATATCGACCACCTCGGAAACAGACGTATCCGTGCTGTCGGTGAGTTGCTTCAGAACCAGTACAGAATCGGTCTTTCAAGACTGGAGAGAGTTGTACGTGAGCGTATGACAACACAGGATCTGGAAGGTATTTCACCACAGTCCCTGATCAACATCAAACCAGTAACAGCAGCAGTAAAAGAATTCTTTGGTTCTTCTCAGCTGTCACAGTTCATGGATCAGAACAACCCGTTAGGTGAGCTGACACATAAGAGACGTCTGTCAGCCCTTGGACCGGGTGGTCTGTCAAGAGACCGTGCCGGATTCGAGGTTCGAGATGTTCACTACTCCCATTACGGAAGAATGTGTCCGATTGAGACACCTGAAGGTCCGAATATCGGTCTGATCAACTCTCTTGCAAGTTATGCAAGAATCAATCAGTATGGATTCGTTGAGGCTCCGTACCGTAAGATTGATCACTCCGATCCGGAAAATCCGCGTGTAACAGACGAAGTTGTTTATATGACAGCGGATGAAGAAGATAACTACCATGTAGCACAGGCGAATGAACAGCTGGATGCAGAAGGACATTTTGTTCGTAAGAATGTATCCGGTCGTTATCGTGAAGAGACACAGGAATATGAGAGAAAGATGTTCGATTACATGGATGTTTCTCCTAAGATGGTATTCTCTGTAGCTACAGCCTTGATTCCTTTCCTGGAGAATGATGATGCGAACCGTGCGCTGATGGGATCCAACATGCAGCGTCAGGCAGTACCGCTTCTTATTACAGAGGCTCCTGTAGTCGGAACCGGTATGGAAGAGAAGACAGCCGTTGACTCCGGAGTATGTGTTGTTGCTGAAGAAGGCGGTATCGTAGAGAGATCTACATCTACAGAGATTCAGATTAAGCAGAATGACGGAAAACTCAGAAAATATAAACTGACGAAGTTCCAGCGAAGCAACCAGAGCAACTGCTACAACCAGAGAGCGATCGTGTTCAAAGGTGACAGAGTAGAAGCCGGAGACGTTATCGCAGACGGACCGTCTACATCAAACGGTGAACTTGCGTTAGGTAAGAACCCATTGATCGGATTTATGACCTGGGAAGGTTATAACTACGAGGATGCGGTACTCTTAAGTGAAAGACTTGTACAGGATGATGTATATACATCCGTTCATATTGAAGAATACGAAGCAGAAGCACGTGATACAAAACTCGGACCGGAAGAGATCACAAGAGATATTCCGGGAGTTGGAGATGAAGCTCTGAAAGATCTGGATGACAGAGGAATCATCCGCATTGGTGCAGAAGTGCGTGCCGGTGATATCCTGGTTGGAAAAGTAACTCCGAAGGGAGAGACAGAACTGACAGCAGAAGAGAGACTTCTTCGTGCGATCTTCGGTGAAAAAGCACGTGAAGTACGTGATACATCTCTGAAAGTACCACATGGCGAATACGGAATTGTTGTAGATGCGAAAGTATTTACAAGAGAGAACGGTGACGAGATGTCACCTGGTGTAAATCAGTCCGTTCGTATTTACATTGCACAGAAGAGAAAGATCTCCGTTGGAGATAAGATGGCTGGTCGTCATGGTAACAAGGGTGTCGTTTCTCGTGTACTTCCTGTAGAAGATATGCCATTCCTGCCAAACGGACGTCCGCTTGACATCGTGCTGAACCCACTGGGTGTACCATCACGTATGAACATCGGACAGGTATTGGAGATTCACTTGTCCCTGGCAGCAAAAGCACTTGGATTTAACATTGCAACACCGGTATTTGACGGTGCAAATGAGAATGATATTATGGATACTCTTGATCTGGCAAATGATTATGTCAACTTAAGCTGGGAAGAGTTTGAAGCAAAACATAAAGAAGAACTTCTTCCGGAAGTACTGCAGTATCTGTCAGATAACAGAGAACACAGAAAACTCTGGAAAGGTGTTCCGCTTTCAAGAGACGGTAAGGTCCGCCTGCGTGACGGACGTACGGGTGAGTACTTCGACAGCCCGGTAACCATCGGACACATGCATTACCTGAAACTGCACCACCTGGTAGACGACAAGATCCATGCACGTTCTACAGGTCCTTACTCACTGGTTACACAGCAGCCATTAGGAGGAAAGGCTCAGTTCGGTGGACAGCGTTTCGGAGAGATGGAGGTATGGGCACTGGAAGCTTATGGTGCATCATACACACTGCAGGAAATCCTGACTGTGAAGTCAGATGATGTCATCGGACGTGTGAAGACTTACGAAGCAATCATCAAGGGTGAGAATATTCCTGAACCGGGAATTCCGGAATCCTTCAAGGTATTGCTCAAAGAGTTACAGTCACTCGGACTGGACGTACGTGTCTTACGTGATGACAATACAGAAGTGGAGATTATGGAAACTTCCGATATGGGAGAAACAGATTTCCGTTCTCTGATCGAGGGAGACAGAAGATATCGTAATGATGATGACGAAGACTTTGGTAAACACGGATACAGCAAACAGGAATTCCAGGGTGAAGAGCTGGTTGATGTAGAAGAAGAACCAGAATCAGACGATGATTTCGATATGAATTTTGAAGAAAATGATGACTATGATTTCGGCGATTCATCTGATGATGAATAGGAAGGGGTCCAAAGTATGCCAGAAAATAATAAGGAACAAACTTATCAGCCAATGACTTTTGATGCGATCAAGATCGGTTTGGCATCACCTGAAAAGATTCTGGAATGGTCAAAAGGAGAAGTTACCAAACCAGAGACCATCAACTATAGAACTTTAAAACCTGAAAAAGACGGACTGTTCTGCGAAAAGATTTTCGGACCAAGCAAGGACTGGGAATGCCATTGTGGAAAGTACAAAAAGATCCGCTATAAAGGTGTGGTCTGCGACCGTTGTGGTGTTGAAGTAACAAAAGCAAGTGTACGTCGTGAGCGCATGGGCCATATCGCCCTTGCTGCTCCGGTATCGCACATCTGGTACTTCAAGGGAATTCCAAGCCGTATGGGACTGATTCTTGATCTGTCCCCGAGAACATTGGAAAAAGTACTGTATTTCGCTTCTTATATCGTACTGGATAAAGGTGAGTCAGATCTGATGTACAAACAGGTATTATCAGAGGCTGAATATCAGGAAGCAAGAGAAAAATGGGGAAGCACATTCCGTGTAGGAATGGGTGCAGAATCCATCAAAGAACTTCTTGAGAACATTGATCTTGAGAAAGAATATACAGAATTGACAGAAGGCTTGAAAGGTGCAACCGGACAGAAACGAGCAAGAATCGTAAAACGTCTGGAAGTAGTAGAAGCTTTCCGTGAGTCTGGAAACAAGCCAGAATGGATGATCATGACAAATATCCCGGTTATCCCACCGGATCTTCGTCCAATGGTACAGCTGGATGGCGGACGTTTTGCGACCTCTGACCTGAATGATCTGTACAGAAGAATCATCAACAGAAATAACCGTCTGAGACGTCTTCTTGAATTAGGCGCACCGGACATTATTGTTAGAAATGAAAAGAGAATGCTTCAGGAAGCTGTAGATGCCCTGATTGACAATGGCCGCCGCGGACGTCCGGTAACAGGACCTGGTAACCGTGCACTGAAATCTCTTTCCGATATGCTGAAAGGTAAGTCCGGACGTTTCCGTCAGAACTTGCTTGGTAAGCGTGTTGACTATTCCGGACGTTCCGTTATTGTTGTAGGACCGGAACTTAAGATCTACCAGTGTGGTCTGCCGAAAGAAATGGCAATCGAGCTGTTCAAACCATTTGTTATGAAAGAACTGGTTCAGAACGGAACAGCACACAATATTAAAAATGCTAAGAAGATGGTAGAAAGACTTCAGCCGGAAGTATGGGATGTTCTGGAAGAAGTAATCAAAGAGCATCCGGTTATGCTGAACCGTGCCCCTACACTGCACAGACTTGGTATTCAGGCATTTGAACCGATTCTTGTAGAAGGTAAGGCTATCAAGCTTCATCCACTGGTTTGTACAGCGTTCAACGCCGATTTCGACGGAGACCAGATGGCTGTCCATCTTCCACTTTCCGTAGAAGCACAGGCAGAGTGCCGTTTCTTACTTCTGTCACCGAACAACTTACTGAAGCCGTCTGATGGTGGCCCGGTAGCCGTTCCTTCACAGGATATGGTACTTGGTATCTATTATCTGACTCAGGAGCGTCCTGGTGCCAAGGGAGAAGGCATGATCTTCAAGAGCTTCAACGAAGCACTTCTTGCTTATGAAAATGCTGCCGTAACACTTCATTCACGTGTAAAAGTACGTGTATCCAAGAAGATGGCAGATGGAACAGTGAAGAAAGGAACGGTAGAATCTACAGTCGGACGTTTCATGTTTAATGAGATCATTCCGCAGGATCTGGGATTTGTAGACCGTGACGTAGAAGGAAATGAATTGCTTCTGGAAGTTGATTTCCATGTAGGAAAGAAACAGCTGAAACAGATTCTTGAAAAAGTTATCAATACACATGGAGCTACTGCTACAGCAGAAGTACTCGACCATGTAAAGGCTATGGGTTACAAGCTTTCAACAAGAGCCGCCATGACCGTATCCATTTCTGACATGACGGTACCTCCGCAGAAACCGGAGATGATCAAAAATGCACAGGATACTGTAGATAAGATTACAAAGAACTTCAAACGTGGTCTCATTACAGAAGAAGAAAGATATAAAGAAGTTGTAGAGACATGGAAAGCAACTGACGATGCCCTTACAAAGGCGCTGCTTGACGGTCTTGATAAATATAACAACATTTTCATGATGGCAGATTCCGGAGCCCGTGGATCTGACAAACAGATCAAACAGCTTGCAGGTATGCGTGGTCTGATGGCCGATACAACAGGTCACACGATCGAGCTGCCAATTAAATCAAACTTCCGTGAAGGTCTTGAAGTACTGGAATACTTCATGTCTGCACATGGAGCTCG
>OLPB01000217.1_pt1 | contig 38634 bp, 28 predicted proteins | sample 1672001 | NCBI WGS metagenome assembly OLPB01 (sample SAMEA3136635, study PRJEB25190) | human gut metagenome | biome: human gut; feature: human-associated habitat; material: faeces | place: Austria | collected 2013 | reverse complement strand
ATCAGTCTTTGCTGTTATTTCCTTTTGTGTGTGGGGATTTTTAGTGAAATGAGAATAGAACGCCTGTTTGCGGCAGCACTCGTGTTTGTGTTCTCGCGTTCGCTGAGTGGAATTTCTGTTGTGACATTTCCGGCAGCGAAGAACAGTGGGCTGCTTCGAACATTTCAAGACGGTGCACAGAAGAGAAGCGTAAGGATTGTACTGATCTTCTGGCTATTGGCAGCAGGAATCGGATTATATCTGACAGCGGGATTATGCGGAGTGGCTTCCATCGTTGTCGGACTGGCAGTTTTCCTCTATTATGATCGTTTTAGCAGGAAACAGTTCGGTGGAATCACAGGCGACCTTGCCGGATATTTTCTGCAGTTATGCGAATTGTTTATGATAGCAGTGCTTGCATTATTTTAGATGAAATTAGATTTTTGGAGTGATTATGGAACTTATTTTGATTCGGCATTTGAAGACGCCGGGCAATGAAAAGAGACAATATATCGGAAGTACAGATGAAGATTTGTCAGAACAGGAAGTACTGAACTTTAAAAAGAAATGCAAACAGGCTAGTTATCCGCAAGTACAACAAGTGATTGTCAGCCCGATGAAGAGATGTATTCAAACGGCGGAGTTGATTTATCCGAAGAACCAGATCACGCAGGAAGTATTGTTAAAGGAATGTGATTTTGGTATTTTTGAAGGAAAGACATATGAAGAGCTGAAAGACAGAGCAGAATATCAGGCATGGCTGGATTCCGGTGGAACGATTGCATTTCCGGAAGGGGAGGAGCAGAAGGAATTCCGTTCTCGTTGTGTGAGAGGCATGCTCTGTCAGGTTGATAGATTATGTGAAGAAAATGTAGAAAGTGCAGCTTTTGTCGTTCACGGAGGAACGATTATGGCGGTGCTGGAACAACTAGCGGAAGACCAAAAAGATTTTTATCACTGGCAGGTGGAAAATGGCGGAGGATATAGAATGCTTGTTGACGAAGATGAGTGGAAGTCAGGGATTCATAGATTTCGTGAAATTCAAAAACTGGGAGGAGTGACAGAATGAACGGAAAGATGACGATTATGGCATGCATCACAGGATTTTTGTTAGATTGCATGTTCGGAGATCCGGTCTGGATGTATCATCCGATACGCGTGATTGGAAACCTGATCAGTGTGTTGGAAAAAGGATTGCGGAAGCTGTTGTGCAGTCAGATTCCTGCGTCGGAACAAGAGAAGAAAAACAGAAGAGAAGTTCTGGCAGGTGGAATTTTATGGATTCTGACAGTTTCATTATCATTTCTTGTACCGGCGGTACTCTTATTTGCTGCAAGAAAGATTCATCCGGCAGTACGGTTTCTTTTGGAAACCTTCTGGTGTTACCAGATATTTGCGGCACGGTGTCTTGTAGGAGAAAGCAAGAAGGTTTATCAGAAATTAAAAGAAGATGACCTGCCTGGAGCAAGAAAGGCAGTGTCCATGATCGTCGGAAGAGACACAGAGAACCTTACAGCAGAGGGAGTGACAAAGGCTGCAGTAGAGACGGTGGCAGAGAATACTTCTGATGGAGTGACAGCCCCGTTATTATTTCTTTTAATTGTCGGCGCGCCGCTTGGATTCTTATACAAGGCAGTGAATACGATGGATTCCATGCTTGGATACAAAAATGAAAAATATCTGTATTTCGGAAGAATTCCGGCAAAGATGGATGATGTATTTAATTACATTCCAGCCAGGTTGACGGCGTGGTTTATGATCGTGGCAGCATTTTTGACGGGGATGGATGGAAAGAATGCGTGGAAGATTTATCTGCGTGATAAGAGAAAACATGCAAGTCCGAATTCCGCCCAGTCAGAGGCAGTCTGCGCCGGAGCGCTTGATGTACAGTTAGCCGGGGATGCGGTTTATTTCGGGAAAGTCTATAAAAAGGATTATATCGGCAATGCAATCCGCAAGATTGAACCGGAGGATATTCTTCGTGCCGGGAAATTAATGTATATGACAACGATACTGATGATGGTTGTCTTTGGAGGTTTATTGTTATGGATTTATTGATTCGATTTGCAAAAACGGAAGATGCAGAAGAACTTCTTGCACTCTATACACCATATGTAACGGATACAGTGATTACATTCGAATATGAAGTTCCGTCACTGGAAGAATTCAAAGATCGAATGCGTCAGACGATGAAAAAGTACCCGTATCTGGTCGCAGAACAGAATGGCGAGATTCTTGGATATAGCTGTGCAGGGGCATTCAAAGGTCGTGCAGCATATGACTGGGCAGTGGAAACAACAATTTATATAAGAAAAGACCGGCAGAAAACCGGAGTTGGTAAAAAGCTGTATGAGGCACTGGAGAAAGTACTGCACGCTCAGAACATTTGCAATCTATATTCATGCATTGGATATCCGGAGGTTGAAGATGAATATCTGACAAAGAACAGCGCACAGTTCCATGCACATCTTGGGTACCGCATGGTGGGAGAATTCTATCATTGTGGATACAAATTTGACCGCTGGTATAATATGGTCTGGATGGAAAAACTTCTGGATCCGGAGATTAAACATCCAAAGCCGATCAAATGGATGGAAGAGAATCGCGAGGAGCTGGAGGCAGTACTTTAAGGTTAAAAACGAAACACATAGAGAAGTAGGAGTAAGATTCATGGAATATGTACACGGAGGAGACATTTATACATATGGCGATGTGCTGGATTTTTCAGTTAATGTAAATCCTTACGGTCCGTCAGAAGAAGTTCTTGAAGCGGCAAAAAGATCGATGGATGAAGTGAGTCTTTATCCGGACAGTCAATGTAGACGGCTCAGAAAGAGACTGGCAGAGAAAAAAAGTCTGCCGGAAGAATATTTTCTTTTCGGAAATGGAGCAGCGGAGCTGTTCTTTTCTGTCGTTCTTGCAGAAAAACCAAAGAAAGCATTGCTTCCGATTCCGGCTTTCGCAGAATATGAACAGGCACTTCGGACGGTAGACTGCGAAATCATTTATCATGAGTTGAAAAGAGAGAATAACTTTTCATTGACAGAAAGCTTTTTGGAAGAACTGACAGAGGATATTGATCTTGTATTTTTATGCTCCCCATCGAATCCGTCAGGGCAGGTGATCGAACCAGAGCTGATGAAACAGATCCTTACTCGATGTGAAGAGAAGAAGATACGTCTTGTTTTAGACGAGTGTTTTATTGAATTTCTGGAAGAAGCGCAGAAGTATACCATGGTGAAAAAGGTGACAGATCATCCGAGCCTTTTTCTTGTACAGGCATTTACGAAGATGTATGGAATTCCGGGATTGAGACTGGGATATGCAATGACATCGGACGGAGAACTTAGAGAGCGGATGCAGCAGATCCGTCAGCCGTGGAGTGTGTCGGTTCCGGCGCAGGCAGCAGGGATAGAAGCACTGACAGAGAGAGAAGAACAGAGAGTTCAGAAAATACGAAACAAAATCGTGGAAGAAAAAATGCGCATGGAAAAGAAAATGCGTGAGTTTGGGATTAGATTTATTCCAACAAAGGCAAATTTCTTCTTATTATATAGTGAAATCCCATTGTTTGATCGACTGTTAGAACAGGGGATTTTGATTCGAAATTGTGAGAACTACCGAGGTCTTAAGAAAGGATGGTATCGGATTGCGGTGCGGACAAAAGAGGAAAATGATGTTCTTTTACGGGCACTAGAAACAATCCTGTCAAAGCAGTGAAGGAGGCGGAAAATATGGCGAAATCAATTATGATACAGGGAACGATGTCAAATGTCGGAAAGAGCGCACTGGCAGCAGGTCTTTGCCGTGTCTTGAAACAGGATGGATACAAAGTTGCACCTTTCAAATCCCAAAATATGGCACTCAATTCTTTTATCACAAAAGAAGGACTGGAGATGGGAAGAGCCCAGGTGATGCAGGCAGAAGCTGCAGGGATTGAACCGGAAGCAATAATGAATCCAATTTTACTTAAGCCGACAAACGATACAGGCTCTCAGGTGATTGTCAATGGTAAACCAATCGGAGTGATGGCTGCAAGAGAGTATTACCGTCATAAGAAGGAATATATTCCGGCAATTATGGATGCATATCATGAGTTAGAAAAAAAGTATGATATCATTGTAATTGAAGGTGCCGGAAGTCCGGCAGAAATCAACCTGAAAAAAGATGATATTGTAAATATGGGAATGGCAAAGCTTGCAGACGCACCGGTGCTTCTTGTCGGAGATATTGATCGTGGTGGAGTATTTGCCCAGATCGCCGGAACCGTAATGCTTCTTGAAGAGGATGAAAAAGCACGGATCAAAGGAACGATCATTAATAAATTCCGTGGAGATGTATCCATTCTGGAGCCGGGCCTTCGGATGCTGGAAGAAAAGACAGATATCCCTGTAACGGGAGTAGTTCCGTACTTTTATTTAGATTTGGATGAGGAAGACAGCCTGACGGAACGATTTCAGAAAAAAGAGAAGCCGGGACTGATCGATCTGGCAGTGATCCGATTCCCAAGGATCTCTAATTTTACTGACTTAGCACCTTTAGAAGCATTGGAAGAAGTAAGTGTGAGATATGTTTCATCTCCGGCTGAGTTTGGCAATCCGGATGCGGTGATCCTTCCGGGAACAAAGAATACGATCAGCGATCTTCTGTGGATGCGTCAGAACGGACTGGAAGCAAGAATTCTGAAACACAGCGCACAGAACAAACCGGTCTTTGGAATCTGTGGCGGATACCAGATGCTAGGAATGGAAATCTCAGATCCAACAGGAGAAGAGTACGGAGGAACTGTACAGGGAATGGGACTTTTGGATACAAAGACTGTGTTCCGCCCAGAGAAACATAGAACCAGAGTACATGGAACATTTGGCAAGATGAAAGGAATCCTGAAAGAGATGAAGGGACTTCCTTTCGAAGGATATGAGATCCATATGGGAGAGACGATTCTTGATGAGCACGCATCCGGGCTTATAACATTAGAAAATGATTCTGATACGCTACAACAAGGACATCCGGATGGTTCACAGAAGGAAAATGTCTATGGCTGTTATGTGCATGGAATCTTTGATTCACCGGAAATGTCAGGTGGTTTCTTGTCAGCTTTATTAAAAGAAAAAGGCTATGATCCGGAGACGGTACAGGCAGTAGACTGGAAGTCTTATAAGGAAGAGCAGTATGATAAGCTTGCAGATATCGTTCGTGCTAGTCTTGATATGGAAGAAATTTATAAGATCATTGGCTTATAGAGTTAGCAGAATTATTTATTGAAACAGATTTTTTACTGAAACAAATTTTATTGAAAAAGTTGTGATGAGAGAAGGTGTGGAATGATTACAGATTTAACGAAAGAACATCCGAACAAGACATTGTGGCGTTTTCTTCTGCCGATGTTGTTCAGTGTGATGTTCCAGCAGATTTACAATATCGCAGACAGTATGATCGCGGGAAGATTTGCAGGAGAAAATGCGTTGGCAGCAGTCGGCGCATCTTATCCGATCACAATTATTTTCATGGCATTTGCCGTGGGAATGAATCTGGGAGCCTCCGTAGTCGTATCAAGACTGTTCGGAGCGGAAGACCGGGGCGGTGTGAAGCGTGCGGTTACAACAGCATTTCTTAGTTCTATGGTGCTGGGAATCATGCTGACATTATTCGGGTATTTCTTTAATCATCAGATGATGAGATGGATCCGCACACCACAGAATATTATGGCAGATGGAGTTTTATATTTGAAAATTTACATTTTCGGAATTATCTTCCTGATGCTTTATAATGTGTGTACCGGAGTATTTACAGCACTCGGGGATTCTAAGACACCGTTATATTTTCTGCTTGGATCCTCAGCCGGAAATATTATTCTTGATTACATCTTCGTAGCAAAATTTCATTGGGGCGTGAGAGGTGTTGCATGGGCGACATTTATCGCGCAAGGTGTGTCAGCCGTGCTTGCATTAGTAACACTTCTCGGAAGATTGCAGAAATTTGCCGGGAAAGAAAAGCAGCCGTGGTTTGATAAGAAATTATTTGCACAGATCATGGCGATTGCAATTCCAAGCATTCTTCAGCAGAGCGTATTGAGTGTAGGAAATCTTTTCGTACAGGGAATTGTAAATCAATTCGGTTCAGCAGTTGTTGCGGGATATTCGGGAGCAATCAAGCTGAATACATTTGCCATTAATATCTTTATGACACTTGGTTCCTGTCTATCCAGTTATACGGCACAGAATATCGGCGCGGGAAAGAAAGAACGAATTCCGTTGGGATTCCGTACCGGAGTGAAATTGTCAGAGCTTACGGCATTACCGTTTGTTATTCTGTATTTCATTTTCAGCCGTCAGATGATGGGGTTATTCTTAGGTGCGGAGAGTGTAGAGGCTATCAGCGCAGGAATGGCATTTTTGAAAATAGTATCGCCGTGGTATTTTATGATTGTAATTAAGCTGATGACAGATGGAATTATCCGAGGTTCCGGAGCGATGGTTTATTTTGTAGTAGCAACAGTTCCGGATCTTATTTTGAGAATCGGATTTGCGTTGGTTTTGACAAAAAGCTTTGGAAGCACCGGGATCTGGATGGCATGGCCATTTGGATGGATCGTAGCAACCACATTAACATTGATCTTTTATAGAAAGTTGGGATATAAGAATGATAAAAGCAGTGATTTTTGATATGGATGGGGTTTTGATTAATACAGAACCGCTTCATTATCAATGTTGGGTAGAAATTTTTAAAGAACGATATGGAATTGACTTAGATTACGATGTATATAAACCATGCATTGGATCTACAAGACTCCATTTCATGAATCTGATCAAAGAAAATTATGGAATCACATTTGAAAGTCTTGAAGTTATGAATCAGATTATGAAAGAAAAGAAGGATGAAATTATTGCGCGAGACGGATTTCCTGAGATGCCGGGAGTAGGGCAGATGCTTTGCTGTCTGAAAGATGCGGGGTATCGCCTGGCCGTGGCCTCTTCTTCTCCAAAACCTGTAATCACAGAGACGCTGGAAACGCTGGATCTGATGAAATATTTCGATGTCGTGACAAGTGGAGATGAAGTGAAGAATCCAAAGCCGGCGCCGGATACATTTCTCTTTGCAGCGAAGCAGCTGGGCGTACCGGTAGAGGAGTGCATTGTAATCGAAGATTCAACGAATGGAGGAAAGGCTGCTAAGGCGGCTAAGATGCCATGTATCTGGATGCATAATCCGGATTCCGGAGACCAGGAGATACCGGATGCAGTGTTCGAGATTACGGCCTGGACACAGAAAAATATAGAAAAAATCATGAAGCTTTTACATTTTGGTCAAGAAAAAGTGTAAAAATAAATGAGCGATATAAAATTTTTCTGAGTAGAATACTTAGAAATAGTAGACCTGAAAGTATTATTAGGATGTGATTGAATGAAAAAACTGAAATTTATATTTGGCAAGCTTAGTATTCTCTATTACATTTTGTTTTTGCTCGTGACCTGTGTACTTTGCAAGTACGGAAGCATCAGACAGTGGAAGTTTGCATTCTTGGCTTTAGGTATCCTTCTGGTACTCAGTCTTTGTATCTGGATTGGCTGCCTGATTGCAGAAAAGGAAAACCCTTTTAAAATGAAAGGTGCACTTAGGAAAACAGTGTTTGGTACAGAACTTTTGATTCTACTTGTAGTTACGGTTGGATGTATTTCTTATATCGTATATACTGCGATTCCTTATAATGGCGCATTGTCCTGGAAGGTAGACAGCCTGTTTAAGACAAAGAAAATAGAGTATGAACATAACAACTTCTTCCGTGATGGCGCAGAAGGACTGATAAAAGATATCAATAAGAAACTGAAACTTCCGGACGAGTTATATATCACAGATAGTTTTGAGATGTCCTTTGATAAAGACGGAACGATAACCCGCGTGTCGGCCTATCTCTACGGACAGAATGAAAAGGGAAAAGATAAGACCTATCTGATTGATTATGATATAGATAAAAGCGATAAGATTGTTGTGCAGATCGCAGGTTATGCAAATGCAGATTATGATGATGACAAGAAATTAGATCCTATGTTTATTATTCTGGAAAAATCAGATTGTAAGATGCAGGTGACACAATGGAATCTGAATTACGCATTTGCAGATAATCCGCCGGAATATGAGATTCTGTATTATGGAAAACGCTCCTTCGCTTCTTCGGAAGGTCTTGTTTATCTTCCAGGAGATGTGGATGGTGACGGAGAAGTCAGCGGCATGACTGATTTTACAGCCTTGGATAGCGGTGGGGAAGCACTTGGATATGAAGTGTCTCTGTATCTTCCGCAGGATGAATCTGTGACTCCGGTGCGTTACATGATGGAACCGGAATATATCAGTCCTGATACAATTAGTCAGAATGAGCAGGCAGAGAAAGATTCGCAGGCAAAAGAACAAGGAAAAGAGAATAATACCTGGACGGTCGATACGGACGGAAGCGGAGTTGTCCGATTCTTCTTAAATGAGCAAAAAGGCTGGAAACTTTCTGTTGTTGATGCGGCTCTTGGAACACGTTATTACAAACTGGAAACTACGTCAGATGGTGGGTATAACTGGACAACAGTAAATGAAGACCCATTCGACGGAAATGGCGGAGCAGGAGAAGGGATACAATTCTTCGACGAACAGTTTGGCTTCATCGGTCTAAGCGGGGCATCGCAGACACATTCGTCTATTTATGTTACAAAAGACGGTGGAAAGACACTGAAGGAGATAGAGCTTCCAATGGATACTGTGACAGAATATCCGCCGCATATGCAGGAATATGGCTTCACGCTTGAAGATTATCAGTATCTGGAAATGCCACAGCAGGATGGAGAGAATTACACGATCCATGTAATGACGCAGAGTGGCGAGACAGAAGGCCTTGTGTTTACATCTGAAGATCAGGGTGAGAACTGGAGTTTTACAGGGGTGTTTGATGAAAATAACTTATCATAAAAAACTAATAACCTTACCCTAAAAGACGAATTCATTATGAAAAAAGAGTTCGTCTTTTTCTGTTATTGTTAAAAATATGATCACTCAAGATTCCGAGAGATAATTAAGCTGAAGGCTTTCAAAGACCCCGCACCAAAGGTGCTATTTCCGTGGGTTTGGGGATCGGAATCCACAACAAGTTGCCGTGATAAAATGACTGTGAAAACAGTTAATGAATCTCAAGGCGAAACTTGCTCTATTTATACCGAATTTTGAAATTGTGAAAAGTCTCCTATATTACATGTGGTCACACTTTTTCAGTTGCGTTTCCGGAAAAAAAAGAAATTTGATTAAAAGAGCTAGAAAGTGCTGAAGGTGTCACCTGTGGACAACACCTTCAAATTGACTTTAAGCGTGGTTTGGCGTATAATTTAATTTGGTATGATTGTACAATTTTTGGCGCATATAAAGGAAAAAATTATGGAATACTTATCACTTAGACAAACAGCAGAAAAATGGGGACTTTCCATTAGGAGAGTACAAACATTGTGTAGTACGGACAGAATACCTGGTGCTACAAAGATTGGTTCATATTGGGCGATTCCGGTTGATGCGGAAAAACCAAAGGATGAAAGGATAAAGAGTGGCAAATACGTAAAAAGAGTATAACAGTATTACATATAGTATCTACTGTTTTGATAAAGGAGAGAGTCCATGGCAGTTGTAGTAGATGTAAAGTCTTCTTATAAAGGAGAACAAAAAGTAAGGAATGCTATAGAAGAATTTTTTACTGATGATGCAGTTGTATATAACAATCGAGAGGTGAATGGAAGAGAATATGACATATGTCTATTAGTTAAGGATGTATGTGTATTTATTGTTGAAGTTAAAGGTTGGCTTGCAAATAAAATCAAAGTTCACGGAGTAGATGAGATAGAAGTAGAAGGATATGAAGAGTGGCAAACCTCTCCTAAAAAACAAGCAAAATCGTATTGTATTCAGTATTTTTCAAAAATAAAAAAACAATTTGGATCAAGTCCATTAGTTATAGATTTAGTTGCATATCCTTTTATAACTAAAGAAGAGTATTACAGCAGTAGATTGGATATTATATCAGAAGAACAATTTACAATTTTTGAGGATGACTTGCAGGATCAGAATTCTCTGAAGAGAAAATTCCAAGCAGCTTTTGACGCAAAAAAGGGTATACCACATGCAGAGTTGGATACAGAGTTTTTAAGTCGAATTAGAAGGTTTGAAGAACCTTCTTTTGATGATTCGAGCGCGGAAGAGTTCAATCAGGTATATTCTGAGTTGTCAATTTTTCCAAATATTGTCGATGAGGAACGCATAAAGAAAATTATTACAGCTTATTTCAAAGGGATAAAGCAAATACTATTTGTATCTCAGAAATCTACATTTGATGCATTCTTGCGAGAATTAGATTCAGCATATAAAAAAGAAAACATTGAGCCAGGAGACAAGATAAAAGTTGGATATAAGAAAGGTGTAGATTTTAAAAGAGTAAATGATTTGTATAGAACGTTTAATTTTGAAATTTATCTGATTGAGGGATTAGGCGCGCAATGTGGAGAAAACATCACTATTGAAGAGGGAAAAGTATCGGATAATACGGGCTTGTTGTCTTGGATTGCAAATCACTCGAATTTTAATTTTCAACAGTATTGTGTAGAACATGCATCACCGGAGAAAAATACTCTGGTAGAAGCAGGAGCAGGAACTGGAAAAACACATTCTATGGTTTCTAGAGTCGCGTATTTATGTAATAAAAGAAGAAATAATATTTCATGTATTGAAGATGAACTCGCCATGGTTACTTTTACAAATGATGCTGCAATCAACATGAAAAAACGATTAAAGCAAATGTTTGTAAATTATTATATTTTAACCGGAAAAGAGTGTTATCTGCAGTATGTTGAGGGAGTTGATCGAGCAAACATTTCTACAATACATAAATTTTCTTTGGAACTTTTGAGAAGTGCGTCTTTCTATACAGGATTAGGTACTACTTTCAGAATTTCATCTGACGAATATGGACGAGCAAAAATATATGATTTATATCTTAGCAAGTTTTTAGAAGAAAAAGAGGAAGAAAATTCCAATTTTATTAGTGAGATTCCGGTTCCGATTTATGATTTGAAGAAAAAAATAATTGGAATAGCAGATCGTTTACTTCAGAAAAGTGTAAATTTAGCAGATATTAAAGCGGAAGAAATGGGAACGACTATAGATAACACATTACCGTATTTCAATGAAATACTTCAGAATGTGGTTTTCCCTGCAGAAATAGAATATCTTTCAGCTATAAATGAGAAGAATGCAATGGATTTGAAAGAATGTATTATTCTTCTAAATCAGGTGCTGGCTTATGGTGCTGATAACATTGTCAATTTGAAGCTGAGATATCTATTCATTGATGAATTCCAAGATACAGATGATGTACAGATTGAAACATTTCAGAAACTTCAGAAGTATATTATTTCAGATTGTAGGCTGTTTGTAGTTGGCGATTTGAAGCAGAGTATTTACCGCTTCAGAGGTGCTAGACTGAGTGCGTTTGATCAATTGAAAGAATACAAAAAATATGAGTGGGAGATATTCCATTTAAATATTAACTATCGTACAGATGCAAGGTTACTGGATTTGTATGATTCGATTTTTCAAAAAATGGGGGAGGATGGGTATCTACCTTATAACAAAGATAATGATCGTCTTTCAAGTGAAAAAATATTTGAGAGTGATGATAATGAGCTTTTACAGTGTGTTCCATGTCATGGAAAAGATCAGGATGTATTTTTTGATTGCTTGTTTGACATCTTAGATATCCAAACCCGAGAACTAAGTGAAATCATAAAAAGAGAAAAAGATAAGGGAAATAATCTAAGCATAGAAGAACGTACTATTGCAATCTTAGTGCGTAGTAATTGGCAAACAGATAATATTTTAAAAGAGGCGAAGAAGAGGTCAGTAAACATTGAAATTAAATCTGGTGGAGATTTGTTTCAATTGGAGTCAACACAGGACTTGTTTAAGTTGATTCTAGCAATAGAAAATGCGCAAAATCCTGTTTACCTTGTGAATTTTATAGAATCTAATTATACGGATTTAATTTTGGATTATCAAAAATTTCATGGGCTGTCAGAAAACGAAAAACTTTTTAAATTGAATAGCATTCTTGATGAATTTTTTATACTTAGGATGAAAAAAAGCTGGCAAGAAGTGTTAAATGAAGTGTATGCAAAACCAGTATTATTTGCACTGAAACATATTTATGACGCGCTAGAGCCATGGAAGATTTATAGTAAGAATTCGATAGAACAGTCCTTCTATATGGAGAACTATGAGTATCTGTTGGAAAAGATAATAAAGTTTGCGAAAATTGATTCTTTAACTATCAATCAAATATCAAAATACTTGGAGATTAACATTTTGAGTAGACAGCAGGAGCTCTCTCGGATGCCAGAAGCTGATGAAGATGGAATCCATATTATGTGTACAACAGTACATAAATCAAAAGGTCTTGAGTATGGAACTATTGTGCTACCATATACATCGGAAGATATAGGGGATATTCGAAAAGTAAAATTGGACGCAAATTATTCCAAATCAAAGTTGGCATATACGGTTCAGTTTGAAAACAAAGTTAGAGAACGTAATTCAAATTATGATGAAATAATTGAAAAGGATGAGCAAATTGCCGAGGAGACTAGAATTCTATATGTTGCTCTGACGAGAGCAATTAGAAATTGTATTTGGATTATGAACTTAGATAGAAGCGTTCCTATTAGTTGGGGAACATTAATGGAGGAGTAAGATGTCAATTGTAATCTATACATACCACGATCCATATAAAATAGATCAAGAACCATATTGGGATGAGATTAAAAATTGTCCTTACTTTTGTTCGGCACAGACATTAGTCAATGGTTTGCGAAGCCACTATAAGGAAAAATTTGATGGTGGACGTGTTTCAACTGTAAAAATTCTTACAGACTCTCTTTATGTTGATTGGGCAAGTCCTGCGTGGATTGTAAAGCAACATACTGATATTGACAATATAATTAATTCCGGTTTTTCAACGGATCTTTCAGAGTCAGAGCGAATCAATATCGGCAGAGCTTTTCTGTTTAACAGAGATGATGTGTTTGCAAGCATTAGAACAATGTTTGAATTAAATGTGGATCCAAGCGCAATATTAAAAAATAAACTTACAAAAGAGCAGAGATTCATTTTGGGTATATATCAAAAAATACTTGCTTCCGAAATGAAAAAAGATTTCTATCTTGCTCGAAGTTTAGCAGAAGAAGAAATTGATGAAGGATTGCGTAGGGCCATGACTGCAATACAAGAGGATTATAATTTTTCGGATGTCAATCTGGATACGATTGTTATTCATGGAGTACATCAGTTTAATCCAATTATGCTTCGGGCCATTGATGAATTACAGAAATATAAAAATGTTATTCTGCTATTTAATTATCAAAAACAGTATAAAAACGTATATCAAACATGGTTTGATATATATTCCGCATTTGACTGCAAAATAATTGATTGTGATCGAAATGAATTCTTAGCAACAGATTCGTCAACGGTAAGCTATAAAGGAAATGTTTTGGCTGATCAGCTTGGAAAGCTTGTTAATGGACAAAGGAGAGCAATCACTGTAGGCGATCCGTATGAAATAATCGAGTTTGATAACATGACAGAGTTTGCCGGCTATGTTGCAGACATTTTTGAGGAAGCAGAACGAAAGGATCCTCAAAAACCTATGCATCATATGAGAGAGCAGATTTATGCGGCAAATAGTTCTGCGAATGATATATTGAAAATTTATTTTCCGGAACAATTTGGGGAACGTCAGTTTTTGAATTATCCAATAGGGCATTTTTTCCTTGCAATTGCAAATATGTGGGATCCGGAAAAAAATGAAATTTTGATATCAGATATAAATGATGTCAGAGAATGTCTTGGAGCAAATATTCTTTCAGAAGATGTACCGGGACAATTGGTATCAATTTTTGGAAAAATCCAGGCTTTGTTTGATGGGTGTGTGTCAATCAAACAAATGAGAAAAAGATTGAAATCGCTGAAAAAGAATATGAAATACATTACAGATTCATTAGAACAAGAATATGTGAGTCATATATCTTATTACGCTGTTACAAGGAATGAAATAGAGAAACTTAGTAGTGCATTGGAAGAATTGGAAGATATAGCATCTCATTTTTATGAAGATTTTGAGAATACTACACACAATTTTCGAGAGTTTTACAGAAAATTGAAAAATTATTTGCAAAGCAATATTTTAGGAGATCATGAGCTTTCAGAAGAGTTCGCAGATATTTTGAGAAGAGTTTTGTCAAGGTTAGAAGAAGTAGAGAGTATTGATGCATCGGCTTCCTTTGAATGCTTAAAATCTACAATGTCCATTTATTTACTTCAAGAATCAAAACCAGGGAGAAGAGCTAACTGGATTGTGCGTAATTTCGAACAGATTGACGGTGATATTCTGCGAAGCGGCCATGAAGATCCGAATATTATCTATCACTTTGCTTGTCTTGAAGATGAGGATGTGGGCGCTGTAAAAAAAGCGGAATTTCCATGGCCGCTAAATGATGAATTTTTTGAAGTGGCTCAGAACCCGGTTGATTGGAAATATCAAGTTTATGTTAAGTGCTGTAATGAATACAAAAATTTTAAAAGGTATGCACTGATTTATGGATTGGAATTTAATCGTGCCAAGTTCAAATTATCTTATGTGAAAAGAGACGGTGATAGAGAAAGAGAACCTTATTATCTTCTTAACATATTGGGAATCAAAAAGAAAAAGTATTCAAGCGATAAGGTATCAAAAAGACTTGAAAACACTTCGCATATTGAAATAGAAAATGGAGCAACTGGTTCATTTGATACATATGACTATTATCGTTATCGCATATGTAAATATAGATTTTTGATGGAGTCATTAGTTGAGAGTAATACAGTATATAAAGACAATTTTCTTCTGCTAAAATATCTTGAGGTGATGCTCGAAAATGCAATCAAGGAGGATATGCAAGGAAAGCCAATTAGTGAAGCAATCCTAATTGATAAGTTGGATGAAAAATATGAAGAGCTAAAGAGATTTTTCCCATTTGCTCAAAGTGTAAATCGAATGGATGTTATTAACAATATTCGAAATAGATTGGTGAATGGGAAGGCAAAGAAGTTTTCTGTGTTATCTTCAGAAGAGCGTCGTTACATGATGATTCGAGAGTTATTTATTCATAAAAAACTAGAGAATTCGAAAAATGTTGGCGTGGATATAATGCAAGATAAGTTTCCGAATGTTAGCGCGGAACAGATAGCCGAGAAACTGAATCAGGAGTCGCTTAAGGGAGTAGACTACATGGTTAATGTCGATGCATGGTGTCAATTCTGTGCAAATCGAGAATTGTGTACTGCTTACTATAGCAAATCAAGAGATTGATTGGAGAGATGTTATGTTGGTAGAAAAAATGTATGTAAGATGTCCTGCCGACAAAGAGAGTATGACAGACTCTCGTGTATTTGTGTGTGGACAGATTACAAAAGTGGACCAATTTAAGAAAACAGTTAAGGTGAGAATATATGATCCATTAAGTTATTTGATGTTTTTTGAAAATCTTCCAAAGGGAGAAATAGAAATTCCAAAAAGCATGGCCCAGCGTTGCACATTCTTCCTGGGATCCAGTGTATTTGCCAAGAATCGTCGATGTAAAGTTTTATCCTGTGTACGAGCAAAAGATCAGTTTTACTACTATTATTTGCAGGATGAAGAGAGTAAGGAGATATTCCGCCAATGTGAGAAAAATATAGTTGCAGCATTTAACAACGGGAGAGTGGATCCTACAGAGCAATTAAAACGGTATGAATTTCAAAATCCATGTTGGTATTTAGGGCATTCAATTGTATCCAAGAGCATGAATGTCTTAGATAATTCTATTTATGGTTTTAAAGAATTGGCGGGTTCTAAAATATACTTATTACCTCATCAGGTGAATTCTATTATGAGATGTTTGCAGGAAGAACCTTGCCGCTATATGCTTGCCGATGAAGTTGGAATGGGAAAAACAATAGAAGCTATTTCTGTTTTTAAAATATATATGAAAGACAGAAGTGATAAAAAAGCATTGATCATTGTTCCAGAGACTTTAAAGGAACAGTGGATAACAGAACTGTTTTTGAAATTTAATATTGAGCAAGGTGAGGATAGTAATCACAATTGTGTGGTTGTGAAAACCATAAGTGAAATTAGTCTGCTTGATCAAAACACTAGTTGGGATTTTGTAATTATAGATGAGGTACATAGATATCTTTCGGATTCCGGACAATATGAGTCTATTCATAATATTAGTAGACGAACAAGAAACATTTTGTTACTGAGTGCAACACCAGTTCAACAAAGAAGAGCTGAATATTTGGATTTGCTCAGATTGCTTTTGCCAAGCAAATATGATTCGTTTACGGAGGAAAAGTTTGGTGAATTAATAGACAAACAGAGCCATATTATACAGAAAACAGCACTTATCCTCGATGATTTAAGTGATTTTGAGGAGACAATAGACGATGCAATTGATGAGGAAGAAGACCCTCATGAATCTGAAGATTGTCAGGATTTGTTCGAAGAGATTCAAGAGGGGTTAGAAGAAATCTGTGATGATTTAGATGATAGCAGATTGAATGAGTTGTTTGAGGCGATTTCATTTGCAGAAAATGATCTGGGTGTATATGCGATTAAAGTTATGATTTCGTATATATGCAGTAATTATCAGATTGAAAGTAATATTATCAGAAATAGAAGAAAGTTATTAGAAGTAACTGAAGATGATGAAAGATTACTGCCAATTCGAGAATTAGAAACACAGACATATGAGTTAGATAGTGATAAAAATGCATACGAGGCATTGACATATGAATTATTAAGTAATTGGATTTTAGAGATTACTAAAGAAAATAGTCAATGTGTTGAGTCGATTATTAGGCCGTTATTAAGTGCATTTTTTAGTTCTCCATGGGCTTTTGAAGATGCTATCAAGGAAGTGGAGCAAAAAGGCGTTCATGTAAGTGAAGAGATTAAAATCAATGCCGAAAGATGGAAAAGCTTTGAGCAAAATATAATAAATGAAATCTCTAAAGTGATTGATGATCCTGATTACTATTCGGACTTTTATTCAACCAGATTACTTACGGTTATTAATACAATTTATGAAGAACTGTTCGATCAAAAAATTGTATTGTTTACTAACTACAAAGGAACATTTGATGCTTATCGAAAGATATTAGAAGGCATTTTTTCGAAGGAAGAGGTTAGTTTCTTTGGAGCTGGTATGTCAAAGGACGAGATCGAACTAAATGCTTATAGATTTCAAAATGATAGAAGTTGCAGGATAATGCTTTGTGATTACACTGGTGGAGAAGGAAGAAATTTTCAGTGTGCGGATTATATCGTCCACATCGATCTTCCTTGGGACGCCAACATGATTGAGCAGCGAATTGGTCGATTGGATCGATTAGAACGAGATCCTTCGAGACCAATAGTTCATTCTGTTGTGATTTATACATTGGAAACATTTGAAGAAGCATTGTTTAATTTCTGGAACGAAGGACTAAAGATATTTACTCAATCTTTAAGCGGAATGGAAATCATCATGAAGGAAATCAATAGTGAAATAATTTCTGCAATTCAGAATGATTTTAAACATGGCCTTTTTGAAAAAATTCCTGGAATTATAGAGTCGGCTGATGAAATGCGTGCAACTGTTAGAAAAGAGCAAAATTTTGATGCGGCAGGATTTATTTATCGACCAATGTACAATGAATTGAAACGCTTGATAGATTACTACTCTCAAAACGAAAATGAGCTGTTTGCAAATACAATGACAAATTGGGCAAGTTTAGCAGGATTTCATGGTACAACAAGTAAGCTAGGAATAATTACGTATTCCGCAAATTCGTTTGTTCCTAAATCAGCGATAAATGCTTTACTTATTCCACCTAGATGGAATGAATATTTGAATTCAGCACAGAACGCTTTTGCTAATCGTGTTCAAGGAGCATATGATCGTTCGAAAGCAATCAAAAATGTTGCTGGTTCAATAAGAGGTACATTTATTAGAAAAAAAGCTATTGAAAATGATTACCTTCATTTCTTTGCACCAGGGGATGCCGTTTTTGATTGTATTGTTGATAACGCGATTCATTCTTGCAAAGGGCAAGCAAGTGCTTTCGCGTTTCAGGCCAATCTAGATTGGACAGGATTAGTGTTTACGTGGTCACTGGCACCAAACATTGATTATCTTATGGATAATGGTGTTTCTGTCTATGCGTTAAGCCCGTATAGAAATTACTTGATGTCTGAGCAAGTTGTTTCTGCTGTTTCGATAAAGAACGATGATGAAATCGATGACAATCAAGTTGTTCGAGAGTATATGCGCCTTGTAGAGTCTGGATTCAAGCCCCAAAATGTTGTACATCTTGGGAAACGTGGAGGTGGACATGGATTCTTAAAAGATGAAATAGATGGAATGAGCAATATTGATTGGTTTAAGCAAGAGTATTCCGAAGAAAATTGGATTGATTTAGTAGACAACGCAAAAAAAGAAGCTTCAGAGAAGGCAATGGATGTTTTTGTACGAAGATCCAATATACGTGGAGCTAGAGAAGAAATGGAAAGGACACTTTCAGCAAGAGCTGCGAATGCGGATTATTTTGGTATCTCGCAAGAAGGGCTTGAAGAATTAAAAGAGACTCAGGCTGTTATTCTAAATGCAATAAAGAGACCAAGATTAGTTTTAGAATCAGCCGCGTTTGTATGGATGGTAAAAACTGAGAATGAATAAAGAAACAATTATTGATCGAATGCAATCATATTTTTCTGGAGAGAATCAGAATCCTGAGTTTGATACCAGTATAGAAATGGATGCGTTGCAATTATTTTATGTTAGAACTGCAAAACGACTCGTGATAGCGAATGAATTGCAAAAGAAAGATACAATCTATAGGGATGATTTTTTTATTGCACTTCGAGACTATTTGTTAGTGTTTGAAACATCACTTTCTCTTAGTAATGTTATTATTCCTGACGATAATCCGTATGCAATAAAAAAGGATGTGCCTAATGGAAAATACTACGCTACGTTTCAATTTCCAGAGGGAGTTTCTTCAGAATTGGCAGAATCTGCGTTTATGAGGAATTATTCTTCAGAAGACGTGAAAAAGGATTGTAATTTGACTACAGATTCATTGATATATTCGCTTACCGGATTTTCTGCTTTTAAATCTATGTCTCAAAAACTAGCAGTTTACGGAGCGTTGAGAACACCTGATGGTTATACGACATTGGTATCGTTACCGACTGGTGGTGGAAAAAGTCTTATTACACAGATGTTGGGATATCAGACAGAAGGATTAACAATTGTAGTTGTTCCAACTGTTTCTTTGGCAGATGATCAGATTCTTGCCGCGAAACAGATTATTAAAAGCAAAACTGTGGATCAAGAGGTGTTCTCTTATAAAAGCGGTGTACAAGTTCCCCCAATTATAAATGCTATTCAAAATAGAACTGCACGACTACTATTCATTTCACCAGAAGCGTTGATGAATAATCAAGCTTTTGAAAGTGTTTTAAAGGTAGCAAATAAGCAGCATTACATAAAAAATATTGTAATTGATGAAGCTCATATTGTAGTTGATTGGGGAGCATCATTCAGAGTTGATTATCAATGCTTAGAGGCGTGGCGAAAAAAATTATTGCTAAATAATCCAGGTATTAGAACGATTTTATTATCTGCTACATTTGAAAGTAAAAGCATTGAAGTACTGAAAAAGTTATTTTCTGATGGAAATAAATGGATTGAAGTACGATGCGATGAATTGCGGCATGAGCCAAGATATATCATATTGAAGGAAAAGGGATATAAAAATAAAGATAAAAAGACTATAGAATTAGTCAGAAAATTACCGCATCCAATGATCATTTATGTTGCTCGGCCTGATGATGCAGAAAGAGTGAAAAAACTGTTATGTGACAATGGAATTAGAAATACTCGAACATATACAGGTTTAACAAACAATGATATTAGAGAGCAATTGCTAAAAGACTGGAAAGCGAATAAGTTTGAAATAATGATAGCAACTTCTGCTTTTGGGGTTGGTGTAGATAAGCCAGATGTTAGAACAGTATTACATCTTTATATTCCACAAAATCCTAATGCGTATTACCAGGAGCTCGGGCGTGGTGGACGAGATCAATTACCATGCTTAAGTGTAATGTGTACATATGCAGACGATCTTAAGTTTGCATTTCAGAGAATTAGTAAACGTGTTATGACTACAGAGAAAATAATTGGACGATGGGATAGCATGTTTAATAATAAGTTGTCAATTAGAGATGGTGCTATTATTCATATAAATACTGCTATAAAACCTAATTATCATACGAAAGATGAATGGGATGATAGACCGGTATCGGATGCTGATATGAATTGGAACATTTATGTGTTACTTCTTTTAAGGCGTTATGGTTTGATTGAAATCATTGATATTACTAATGACAATGGTATTTATATTTTTTCAATTAGCATCGAAAATGTTCTTTTGTTAAATAAAGGTGATGAACAAACACTCTTGATTGAAGAAATACGTTCGCTGGAATGGGCATACTATAATAACGCATATCTGACGATGGAAAGAGCAATAACTAGAAGTGAGAGGGAATGTTGGTCTGAAATGTTTTTTGATACTTATGACAAAGTGTATGAGTATTGTGCAGGCTGTAATGCACATTTAAGAAAAAACAGTGGAGACACTTTTGCATTTCCACTAAAAAAGAGCATAAAGGCCCCTATTTCTGTGGTTGAAATGGATCAGAAAAAGATATTTGAATCACAGGATGAGTTGATTGTTCTTGCAGGTTCAGAGGAAAAGAAGAAGGTAATTAAATTTTTAGAAAGTCAAAGATTATCTACACTTGTTGCATCTAACAGTCAGCTTCAAGAGATAGACTTTTATGGAAGTATTTCTGATGGAAAAATGTTATTTGTTGTAAATGCAGGTGACTTAAAAGAGTTGTTAAAAAAAGGCAACTATTACTTTGTATCTGGAATGGTTGCTATTCTTTATCCAGATGATGAAAATGAGGTTTTTGAGATATATAAATTAGTCACAAAATATTTGCAACACAAATTGGGAATACATATTGTACATATTCTTTCTGAAAACTTTTTCCTGCCAGTGATTGGGAAAAGTATTGCAGATGTAATTGAGGGAAGAGTTGTGTTGGCAAATGATATATGTGCTGAGATGAGGTGAAAAAATGTTTCAAAATAAGATGGTGACACCAGCTATTCCGGAGCGTGTATACATACTGAGTAAAATAGTGGAGAAGAAGGCAATGTCTACCTCAGAAGTTAAAGAGAAGATGGAGCCGTCTTACTTGAACCAAAAATCAAGTTACTATAATGATTATAGAAATGCTGCGGAAGAATTACAATTAATTACCGTTACAGACAACGTTTTATCTGTAGCGGTTGATGCGTCTGTATTGAAAAACATGGATACTATGCGTTCCTATATCAATGGACAGCTAAATCAGTTTCGTGAAGGGCAGTTTTACAAAGTGACGAAGGCATATTTTGATATGGGAGAAGAAATATTGCATGGTGAACAGAATGTGGCAAATATGGCTTCGCTTATGACGCTAAAAACTGGTATTTCGGTAGACAGTATGGCAATGCGTGCGTGGAGATTTTGGGCATCATATCTTGGTTTCGGATATCTTCAAGATATGTTTGTTATTCCTAATGCGGACACATTTTTACAGGATATTATTTCTAAAGCTGAATTTGAAAAGAATAAGAGATATTCTATCGCGGGATTTTTAGAGAAACTTCGTCCGCATTCCGATATTATTATTGATTCTTCAAATGGTACTAAAAAGTTTAGCTTTGGAGTATCTAATGGGCTAAGAACACTGCAGGATGCAGGTGTTATTCGAATGGAATACATTTTAGACCAGGAAGATACATGGAATTTGTATCACGTAGATGCACTTAGTGCAAATGAAACAGTTACAAATATTACAGTGTTGAAGTAGGGGGAAAATATGGATATAGCAGTAGCAAAAGATAGGTTGGCATCAGTTGTCAAACCAGATTCCATTACAGCTTCTCAAGGCGACTTTTTAGCAACACATGTTGCAATGAAGAAATTGGTGATGCTCAATAAATTTGAATTTGTTCCCACTTCTGAAAAGTATACATCGGAAGAAGATATTTACAAAAAATTCATTGTAAACCCTTCCAATAAACATCAGTTTATTGTTGTTTATGGACAGAGCGGAACGGGAAAGTCCCACTTGATTCGATGGTTTGAGGCACGTTATAAAGCGGATTGTCCAGATGATGAAGTGGTTTTATTTATTCGACGAAGCGATAATACGTTAAAGGGAACGATTCGTCAACTGTTGGACAAACCAGAGGTTCAGGATATCGGAAATAAAGAGATTATTAAGCGTCTAGCAAATGCTTCTGCGGCTGTTCCGGAAGATAAACTGAAAGATATGATTTATCATAATTTCATTATTGAGATTAATAATGATGATGACGAATATGAGATTCAGCTGAATAATATAAAGCGAAAAAGATTGGTTGCATTTTTTAATAATGAGACGATTCATGATTACATGATGAGATCAGGAGGTCCGATTGAAAGGATTTATTCTAAGGTTGCAGAAAATTCGTTTGTGGATTTGGATACTATTGCTCAGTTTAAGCCAGAGGACTTTATAGTGTCTGTGGATTTGTATGATGATATGCAACAAGCTGGAGCTGATCCGAAAGCGGATAAAATGGCCAGAGCTCTTATGGCGAATGGTGCAATGGATGATGCTAAAAAATTTAGTGATTACCTTAATCAATTTGTCGAGATTGTTATTCAACGATGTGCTGGTATTGAGCCAGGAGACTTTGAACAAGTATTCATGGATATTCGAAAAGAACTCTACCGTATTGGGAAAAATTTAACTCTTTTTATTGAAGATGTTACTTCTTTTACTGGGGTAGATAATGCGCTTTTGAATGCATTGATGGAGGAACATAATGACCGTGATATTTGTCGAATTTCATCTGTAGTAGGAGGAACAAATGCGTATATTAACGATTGTTTTCGACAGAATCATCGCGATCGTGTAACGCAATATGTATATATTCCAGATGATGTTTTTGATGAAAGTGGATTGTATGAGTTCGTAGGTAGATACATAAATGCAATGTCATTACCTGTTGATAGAATATCAGAGTGGGTAAACAACAAGGCTCTTCCGGGCGAATATCCAGTTCATGAGGTAGCTCAAGGCAATGATTGGGAATATATCGATATTCCATATGGAAAAAAATTGTGTTTATATCCGTTTACTAAAAACAGTATTAAATACTTGTATAGAAATGAATTAACAAAAGGACATCAAACACCAAGATATATTATCAGAGATATCATTGAGCCGGTTGTAAGTGACTTGCTTTATAATGAGACGAATTTCCCTAGTAAAAAATATGCTTTAGTGAATATTAATACAACGCTTAATTTTACGGTACATAATCAGATTCAGGATGAGAAACTTGCGGATCGTGTGTTCTGTTTTATGAGTATTTGGGGAAATAATGAAGCAAAAGAATTCACTTATGATTCGATAACATATATAGCGGGATTACCTACATATGCATATGAAGAATTTGGAATGCCAATAGTTAATTTACAGAAGGTGGATTCTGGTAGTGGCATTAAACCAATGTCAAATATAGAGCCGGAAACTCCTCTGCAAGATGCTGGTCCTTCAGGTGAGTCGAGTAATATACCTGCTATACCATCAGAAAAACAGAAAAAGCTTGATGATGCTAACGTTAAGTTAACTCAGTGGGCTAATGGTATGCCTATTAATCTATCTACTACAGGTGGCGCAGAAGGTACAATTCGTACTGCCCGAGAAGATATGGGAGATTTTCTTATATCAGCAATCAATTGGCAAGCCGAAGGCGTATCTATGGATAATGTTGCAAAAGTAAAAGCATCAATAAGTGGAAAGGCCTCTAAATATAAGCTGGTTGCTTTGGAAAATCAAACAAAGGGAAATGGATATTATGTATTACCTGCAAATTGGGATTCATTAAATGTTATTAATGCATTTATTAGACGGAGAGAATTTGGTAGTCAAAGTTGGGAATATGTAGGATCTGATTTTGATGCTTATGTAATTACTTCTTGGACTGCAAGAATTAAGAAACAGATTGTGAAGGCAGTAACTCAGTATGATAAAAATGATACAAAGTATATTGAGGCTGCAGTGACCGCAGAAATGTATCGATTAATCTTGAATGGAGAGTATCGAGAAAAATCACTTAGAAATTTAACTGCTAATTATATTTTTTGTAATCATCCGGCAAAGAATAAGAATACATGGCATTCAAATGAGTGGAACGCATTGTTAGCTGTTATGCACCAAGGAGATGCAGATATAATCAATAGAGAAACTGTGCGTCAGTATTTTAATCTATTGCAAGGAAGTGCAGCTGGTAATGTTGTAGTATTAGATGCAATTAACCTTTCAAAAATAATAAGGAAAGCTAAGACTAATAAATTGCAGATCCCAGAAGAGGATTTCCAGCTAGATGATAAAGTAAAATTACGAAAAGACACATATGCATTTCTAAATGACATTGTCAGTAGAATAGAAAATGTAGTAAATGCTGAAATTGACATTGCGAAGAAGGAAATTCAAATAGTGTATGATTGTTTCGATGATGATGAAGTAGAAGAAGAGGATATCGATGCATTATTGACAAAAGTAAATCAGTTCTATAAAGAAATAGATGAAACACAAATTAATATTAAAGCGGTTGCTGTGGATGGAGTAAAAAAAGCCATTAAACAAATTGCAAAGGCAATTGGAGACATCACTAAAGTGCTGGACGAGGATGATCCGCTCACAATTCTCATGGCATTTTCAGGGGATCCAGTAGGGGTTATTCAACCGCTGATAGAATTGATTAAGCAAGTGGAAAAAGATATTTCAGAAGCAAACAAACAAATTAGTAGCAGAAAGAGCTTGCTGGGCAATAGTGAGACTGATGAAGAGAGCGGAACTCACTATAAAACTGAATTATCAGTAATTGCAAGTGATATGGATATGATAGGAGTGTTACGGTGATGGCAATGATGATAGGGATTCTGGACAAAAGTATAAAGGATATGAAGAATCTGCGTCAGCGTGAAGAAAGAAGAGATAATAAAGCCGCTCAGGAAGCATTAGATCAACGATTTAGTGTACTGACTAGTCAAATTCATTCATTAATGTTGGCACTGCAGTATACAAAGGAAAAAATGCAGTTTCAATTAAATGGTCAGATTCTCATAGAATTAGAAAGTCTGTTGCAAGAGAGTAAAGGCATTGTTAAATCTGGTTTTGCTGAAAAGGATCCTATTGCACAGGTAGAAAATGCTCATAAAACTGTACAGCAGAACATCAAGAAAGATTGGGCAAAGTATTATTCATCTATGACCAATTCAACCAAAAGTACGTTGCAGGTTATCTCAGGGATTGATACGGAAAAAGTGGCTAAATGTCTAGATGGGATTGCCAAGGGAGCATCTTGGACAACCAACATTGGGGATTTTAAAGTAATGAATCAGAGCCTTGCAGAAGCAAAAGATTTGATTGATGGATTAGGATTAGATCAACAAATAATTGCCTTCTTGCTGAAGATGAAAAATGGAAAAGCAACCGTTATGGATTTAGATGAAAATGTATTGCGATGGTTAAGGGATGAATCATTGGATAGACGAGTAAAACTTTCTTTTGTTGGAGGAAGTAGAAGGGGTTAGTTTTGCAGGCTTTTTTAGTAAAAAAGAAGCATAAGATTGACTATTAACAATAATAAAGTTATACTTAAGTAGCTACTTAAGTATAACTTTATTTGGTTTACGGAGATAAAAATGGATTATGTATATAAGTTCCCTGTTGTTAGAGGGATTCAAGCAAAAAGAGAATATTTTATTGCAATGGTTCCTTTGAAAATGTTAGCACGTCTATTTACGATTGATGACGAGTATGTTCTTCCGGAATATAGAGCACAAAGGAAGCTGAATGAAGCTAGGATACCGGTAATAAGCAAATATATATTGGACAACAGAGATTCTTATGTGTTCTCTGCGTTAGCGGCATCGATCGATGGGGACTTTTGCTTTAAAGCAGATAATTCTAATCAAGATGTAGGTACTTTGGAAGTGTCAATGGATGCAAAATTTTTAATTAACGATGGTCAGCATAGAAAGTCTTCAATCTTAGAGGCAATGAGAGAAGATCCTTCATTAGGAGATGAGACCATATCAATTGTTTTTTTTGCAGACAAAGGGTTGGCACGTAGTCAACAGATTTTTACAGATTTAAATAAAAATGCTGTAAAAACATCTAATTCTATTTCGGAATTGTATGATTCGCGTGACGAAATGGCTGTGATTACAAGAAATATAATATGGAAAATAGAATTTTTAAATACTTATACTGATAAAGAAAGAGATATCTTAGGCAAGTTTTCTTCGAAATTATTTACTTTAAATACTTTTTATTCTGCAAACAAGATTGTTGTAGGCGGGAAAATAGAGGATAAAACTGAGGATTTTCTCACAACATACTGGGAAATGGTTGTTGCTAATATGCTTCCTTGGCAGGAGTTATCGAACAAAGAAATTACTAAGGTGGATTTAAGAGAACAGTACATTGCAACACAAAATATAGTGATTCAAGCACTGGGAAGATTGGGAAATTATTTCTATTCTAATCCAGACTTGGATATGCAGAAATATCTAGAAATATTGAAAGAGATTAATTGGAATCGTAGTGCAAGTATATGGCATCTAAGAGCTATTAGTGAGAACGGAAGAATAATTACAAATAAAAGAGCAGCACTATTAATTTCAAATGTAATAAAAAAAGTGATGAAACTACCACTGTCTAAAGAAGAACAAATGGCTGAAGAAAAGTTGAAAAAAATAGTAGGCTAATCAACAGGAGTGAAAAATGGCAATCAGTAAAAAAATAATAAATGGATTAATCAAAACTATTCAAAATCTGTATTTATCAGATGATATACCGTGGATGATTGGATATTCGGGAGGAAAAGATAGCACGGCAGCACTACAGCTTGTTTGGATTGCTATAGAAGGCTTACCTGAAAGACAACGAGTTAAACCTATCCACATTATGAATACAGATACACTTGTAGAGTCACCGGTCGTATCAAAATGGGTTGAAAGATCGTTAGACTCAATGAGAAAAGCTGCAAAAGAAAAGAAGTTACCGTTCGTTCCTGAAAAACTAATTCCAGAATACAATAATACATTTTGGGTAAATCTGATTGGAAGAGGATATCCATTTCCAAGAATGAAATATAGATGGTGTACAGATAGATTAAAAATCCAGCCAGTTAATAATTTTATAAAAAATAAGATTGCAGAGCATGGGGAAGTCATTCTTGTTTTAGGAACAAGAAAAGCTGAAAGTTCGAGAAGAAATCAGACAATGACAAATTTGGAAAAGAAAAGAGTAAGAGAGTTACTCAGTCCAAATCCTACACTGGCAAATGAACTCGTATTTTCTCCATTAGAAGCATGGACCGATGACGACGTATGGGCATTTTTAATGCAATATAAAAATCCATGGGGATATTCGAATATGGAACTTTTAACAATGTATAAGGGTGCCACAGCCGATAATGAATGTCCGATTATGGTGGACAAGGATTTGCCTTCTTGTGGAAAAAGTCGTTTTGGATGTTGGGTTTGCACCATGGTAGAAAAAGACAAATCGATGGAAGCTATGATTGCAAATGACGATGAGAAAGAGTGGATGACACAGCTTCTTGAATTTCGAAATGAGTTTGGCAATGAAGAAGGCGATAGAGAACGAAGAAGCTTTAGGCGTATGCATGGAAATCTACAAGGTAACTATAGAAAGTTATTTCATGGGCCTTATAAAAAAGAAGTACGAGAACAATGGCTAAGAAGACTTCTAGAGATTCAAAAGAATATTAACGAAACAGGTCCTGAAGAGTTTCAAAATCTTGAATTGATAAGAATTCAAGAATTGAGACAGATAAGAAAAATCTGGGTTTTAGAAAAGCACGAATTTGATGATGCTGTTCCAAGAATTTATTTTGAGGTAACGGGTAAAGAATTTGAAGATCCAGATTGGATTTGTGCTGAAGGTTTCGCTAAAGAAGAGTGGGATATTCTGAAGAAAGTCTGCTCAGACTTATACGGAGATGAGGAACTTGCTTTTGAAATGATGTATAGCCTTATTGATATAGAAAGTAATGCTGCTGGTATGAACCAGCGAAAAGGCATAATAGAGGAACTGGAAAAAGTTATTGCTAAGACATTTTATAAAAATGAAGATGATGCTACACAGTATTATATGGAAAAGGTTTGTCGTAAAAAGGAATATGGTGGAAAGTATAACGAAAAGTTTTTGGATTACGGAAACCAGATGCCAGAAGAAACAGATGAGGAGTCTGAAGAATGATAATCAATCGATTAACTATGCATAACTTTGGTGTTTATGCAGGAACTAATACATTTGAATTTACTAGTAAAAAACCAATTGTCTTAATTGGTGGTATGAATGGACGAGGAAAAACTACGTTTTTGGAGGCAATTTTGTTGTCTTTGTACGGAGCAAATTCAATTGCATATAAAGAAAGTGATTACAACTCATATAATCAATATCTTCGTTCATATGTAAACAATAATAGCTGGAGTAAAAGCAGCTATGTGGAAATTGAATTTTTATTAAATGAAAGTTCAAATGATACATATCTTGTTAGACGAGAATGGAACGCTCTTTCAAGAATTACAAAGGAAAAAATATCTGTACAACAGAACGGTGTATATAGCGAATTTTTAACACAGAATTGGGCTATGTTTGTAGAGAATATTCTTCCAAGTGCATTGTCTAGCTTTTATTTCTTTGATGGGGAAAAGATTGCTGAATTAGCAGTGGCAAAAACAGATGATCAAATGAAGGCTTCTATTCGTTCAATGCTCGGAATGACCACTTTAGATGTTTTGAAAAACGATCTTGGTCGCATAGTGAAAAAAATCAACAGAAATAACAAAGCAGATGAATCCAATAAACATTTAGAAACTTTACGAGAGGAACGAGATCAAGCCATTTCTGAATTAGAGAAAATTGATGAATCAATATCAATTGCAACAAAAAAGGTGGAAGACCTTCAGGAAGCGCTTGAACAATTACATAAAAAGTATGAACTTCAAGGAGGAGCTGTGCTCGAACAACGACAATCTTTAATGCAAAAGAGAGCACAGATTCAAACAGAGATAGCACAAAACGCTGAACTATTAGTTGGAATGGCTGCTACAGAATTGCCTATTTTTCTTGTAAGGGATCTTGTTAGTCAAATAAAACTGCAGGCTGAGGATGAACATAATGATTTTATCATGCAGCAAGCATTAGAACAAATGGATGACTATTTATCAGATTTTGAAATGCAATATCCAGAGTCAATAGAAGCTAGTCGTATATTTGTAGACTATGTTAGAAAACAAACAGAAGCAGATTTAGCCCCTAGATTATATGAAATGTCAGATCATGCGTTATTTCAAATGAATGATTTAGTAGAGAATACGCTGCAACAGAGCGTGAACAATACAAAATCATTATTAGTAAATAAGGCTGATTTGAAAAAGCAATTAGATACAGTTGAGAGTTATCTTACATTGGATATAGATGAAAAAGATTTAACGGCTATATATGATCAAATAAAAGCGAAAGAGGCAGATTTAGTTGAGGCACAAGTTGAATATAACAGATTACAGCAGGAAAGAAGTTACATAAATTCTACAGTAATAACAAAGAGTGCGGAGTACAGTAGAGATATCGAGATTTTTCTTCAAAAACTTGAACTTCATGATGATTCAGAAAGAATGATGAAATATTCGAATATTGCACTTCGTATTTTAGAGGCATATGCAGTAGAACTGCAGAGAAGAAAAACTGGTACTTTAGGAGCTACAATTACGAAATGTTACAAGCAACTTGCAAACAAAAAGAATCTAATTCAAGAAATTGTGATGAATCCAGAAACACTAGATATGCAATATCTTGATGAAAATGGGAATGAAGTATCAAAAGAGTCCCTTTCAGCAGGAGAAAAGCAGCTTATGATAATTGCTATTTTGTGGGCTCTTGCATTGTGTTCGAAGAAAAAATTACCAGTAATAATTGATACGCCATTGTCTAGACTGGATTCTCAACATAGAACGTCCATTATTAGTACCTATTTTCCAAATGCGAGTGATCAGACAATTATTCTGTCCACAGATACAGAAATTGATCAAAATTATTATGAAATGATGAAAAATTCTGTTGGAGATGAGTTTACACTTGTATACAGCGAGGAAACAAAGAGTACGTCAATTAAGAAAGGGTATTTTCAAGAATTATGATAATTAAACAAGTACGCTTGTCTCAACAAGCAAAAGATCAGCTTTCTCGTTTGAAGGGAAAGACTGGTATTAAGAATTGGAATATTCTTTGCCGATGGGCATTATGTTATTCCTTAGCAGAAAAAACACTCCCAACAGATATTCCACTTGCAAGTGACAGTAATTTGGAAATGTCATGGTATACATTTGGTGGAGAATACTATGAAGTTTATGAAGCTCTTGTTAAGGCTTGGTGTATTAGTATGGGATTAGAGACGGATGATGAGACTGTTTCAAAATACTTTAGATTAAATTTGGAACGTGGAATTTCTTATTTGTGTGGAACAGGGTTCATAAAAAGTATAGATGATTTATTACATTTGGCGGTGAAATAATGAGTACATATTTGGACTATAATGCATCTGCACCAATTGATCAGAGGGTTCTTGATGTAATGATAGAAGTCTATAAAGGAACAATTGGAAATGCAGATAGTAGAACTCATAATCACGGTGAAACAGCAAGATTAGTGGTTGAAAATGCGAGAAAGCAAGTTGCAGAGTTATTGGGGATTTCACCGGGGGAAGTTTTTTTTACAAGTGGTTCTACAGAAAGTAATAATATTGCTATTCAAGGATTAATGGAATATGCAGAAAAAACAGGTAAAAAGCATATTATTACAACATCGATAGAACATAAGGCTATTTTGGAAACAGTAAAAGCCTTAGAAAAGAGAGGGTACGATATTGAGCTTGTAGATCCGGAACGTTCAGGTTTTGTAAAACCGGAAGATATATTGTCTAGAGTAAGAGAAGATACTCTGTTAGTGAGTGTTATGCATGTAAATAATGAGACTGGAATTATTCAGCCTGTAGAGCATATAGGGAGGGCTTTGTCAGAAAGAAAAGTCTTATTTCATGTGGACGCAACGCAAAGTTGTGGAAAGCTAATAAAAGAGATAAGGGGGCTGAAATATAATATGCTATCTTTCAGCGCCCACAAGCTACAGGGACCGCAGGGTATAGGTGTTCTTGTGCTAAGAAAAGATGGCTATAGATTACCACCGATAAAGGGGATTATGTACGGAGGCCAACAAGAGCATGGAATTAGACCAGGAACAATACCGGTTGCTTTAGTTGCAGGATGTGGATATGCATGTGAAATAGCATCGTTGGAATATGAACATAACAAAGAAAAAATGGATGCTTTGAAAAAGCTGGTGTTAACAATATTTGATGAATCCGGAATGGAATATCATTTTAATGGTGATCAAAGGCATTGTATGAACAGTGTGGTTAATATATGTATTCCAGGAGTTGTATCAGAAGCCTTAATGATCATGTCAAAACAGTATTGTAGTATATCAAATGGATCCGCGTGTACATCTAAAAACTATTCACCAAGCTATGTATTAAAAGCAATGGGAATTCCAGAGAAAGAAATTGAGTGCTCTGTTCGAATCAGTTGGGGACCAGATACTTCAGAGAATGAGTTGAAGGAAAACTTGGTTAAGTTGATAGAGATAGCTAAGCAGATAAAAGGTTAATATCAAGGAGGCAATATGAGTCCTGAAATGAATATGGGAATTGTTTATGAAAACAATTTAGATACGGATAAGTTTGCCAGAATATTTAATAATAAGGCTCAGAGCTACAAATTTTATTGGTTCGAGGCAATTTTGAATTTGACTATGGAGACGGATGAGGATTTGTCATTTGAAGATGTAATTGATGAAATGATATGTGAAGCATGGCACACTGTTACTCATTATCATTTGCGTCTTGGCCCTACAGTTAATGGAAATGCAGAAAACTTTTTAGAGCATGCCATAAATACCTTAAATCATTTTTCAAAGGACCTTTCACAGAATCCGTCGAAAGAAGAACTGAAGGCTGCAATAAGAGGCTGTAAAAATGAACTTAAGAAAGATAAAACTCGTTTGACAGACTATGTGCCGTATAAATTACTTTATCCATTTTTTGATACAGAAGGAATGGAGGAAGGTCTTTCTTATATAAAGAATGATAAGCATAGACGATTGATTGCTTACATGGAAAAACTAACAGGGAATGAAAATATCTTATACACAATAATTGATGGGGTAGGGTTACAGAAAAGAATACGCTTGAATGCGTATTGGCGTAATCTCTTAATAAAAAACTATTCAGTTATTCGAAGCTGGGTGCAATATAACAAAGCTCAATTTCTTCAAGACCGAAATCCGGGTGTACCAGGAATTATATATAAAATATGTCCGGAAAACGAGGATCAAAGAAAACTAGATCAAGCAAGAGCCTTGTGGAGAGCAACGGTGGATATCACGAAAAGACCAATCCGAGAAATATATACAGGTAGAGAAATTGGATTGGATGTGTTATCCATTGATCATTTTGTTCCGCGTTCATATATATCAAATGATGAATTGTGGAATTTGACACCTATGAGTAAATCGTTGAATTCTAGTAAAAACAATAGATTGCCAGTGTGGGATGAATATTTTGAGCCATTTGCACATTATCAATATTATTTGTATAGTCTTGTTTTTCCGGAAGATGAATCTAAAAAATCGACGTTCTTGATTGATAAATTTGAAAAGTGTCGCAAGAACAATGTAAATGCAATATGGGCATCAGAAGCATTGTATATACCAGGAAATACAAAAACTCAATTTGTTAATATTTTGAGTCATAACTTGAAGCCAATATATGAATCTGCACAGCTGCAAGGATATGATATGTGGAATATGAAGGTGTAAACATGAATAATGATTCTATTGAATACTATGAAAAAAATGCAGACGAGTTTGTGTTTTCGACAATAAATGCAGACGTAAGTAGTCTTTATAAAGAGTTTGAAGGGCATATAAAAAGAGGATGCCGTATTCTGGATCTGGGTTGTGGAAGCGGGAGAGACAGTAAGTATTTTGCAGAACAAGGATATGATGTCGTTGCAGTTGATCCATCACCAGCAATGTGCGAGAAGACAAGAACGTTATCTGGTGTTGTTACATATATTCAGCGAGCTGAAGAATTGGAGTTTGAAAATGAATTTGATGCAGTGTGGGCATGTGCTTCATTGCTGCATGTTTCAAGAGAAAATCAGAGGAAAGCTCTTAGCAAAATTTGTAAATCGCTTAAACCAGAAGGGGTTCTTTATTGTTCTTGGAAATATGGAATACAAGATCGAGAGGAGAAGGGGCGTCATTTTACTGACTTAACTGAACGTGAGTTACAAGCTCTTTTGTCTGATATCTTGAATTATCAATTAATAAAAATGTGGCGAACAGATGACGCTCGACCAGGAAATAAACAACAGTGGTTGAATGTACTGTTAAGAAAAGATTGTAATATCATTAGCAAGAATTAAACAAGTGACAATAAAATTTGTGAATAATGACTTTGATATAACTAGATAGTTATATTAGAAAATGTCCAATTATAGGTATAAAAATATGCGAATACTAATGCTTGGCAATAGTTTTACTTTTGCAAATAACATGCCAGAAACCCTGGCCAATTTAATAGATGCTGAAGTGGTTCAGCACACCCGCGGTGGAGCGCGTCTTGCCGAGCAGTTGAATCCTGACACCAAGATGGGAGGAATGACGCAGGCGGCTCTGGAGAATGAGAAGTGGGACTATGTAATTCTCCAAGAGATGAGCAACGGCCCAATTACTTCAAGGGAAAGCTTCCTGAAGAACACAGCACTGCTGTGTGAGCGTATTCGTTCCAATGGAGCAGTACCGGTTCTGTATGCCACCTGGGCTTATCAGAAGGGCGGCAAGCAGCTGGAATCCTTCGGCATGGACTATGATGAGATGTATCAGAAAATGTATGATGCTTATCATGAGGCTGCCGATCGGAATGAGGCCTTGATTGCCGATGTAGGCAAACGCTTCTATGAGGAAGCAGCTAAGCAGGATATCTTTGCTGAAGATGGCTGCCATCCAAATGAGCTTGGATCAAAGCTTGCTGCTCAGGTAATTGCTGATGTCATTTTAGCTGATCAGGCAAACAAAGCAGAAATGGTGATTGAACCAAAGGTAGAAGACAACGATACTAGACTTCGTATCCTGTATCTCTATCAGATGCTTCTGACACAGACCGATCAGGATCATACCCTTTCTACAAAGCAGATCACTGACCGCATGATGGAGCAGCACAATATTCTTGTGCATAGAACCACTGTGCCTAAGGATATTGATTTGCTTCGTGCGGCTGGCTTTGAGATTATCGGAGAACGTAAGCGTGCCTGGGAATACTACCTGGCAGACCGAAAGTTCTCCGTGCCGGAGTTAAAGCTTCTGATCGATGCAGTGCAGTCTTCCAAGTTCATAACAGAGAAGAAGAGTGAGAGCCTGATTAAAAAGCTGCTCTCTTTGACCAGCGAGAACAATGCAGATAAGTTAATGAGATCTGTGCATATCACCGGCCGTGTGAAGACAGAGAATGAAAAGGGCTATTACATAGTGGATGCCATCAATGAGGCGATCAATGCCGGCGTGAAGATTTCCTTCTATTATTCTGAACTTAATGGTAAAAAGAAGGAAGTGCTCAGGAACGATGGAAAGCCATATACTGTCAGTCCATTTGATTTAATTTGGGATGGCGACTATTACTATCTGACAGGTTACTGTGATGAGAGAGAAGCTGTGCGTACTTATCGAGTGGATCGTATAAAAAAACAGCCGGAGATGCTGCCGGAGAAGGCTGTTGAGAAACCGAAGGGATATAATGTATCTAAATATACGACAGAGGTCTTCCGTATGTTCTCTACAGATGAAGCAATTGATGTAACATTGCTATGCGACAACTGTATTATGAAGTCTGTGGTTGATAAGTTTGGTATGAAAATTAAGACTCAAAGCGTAGGTGAGGAAAAATTCCGGATAAAAGTTAAAGTCTGCGTGAGTCCAACTTTCTATCGATGGGTATTTGGAGCAGCTGGGAAAATTATGATTGAAGGCCCTTCGAATGTGCGCAAAGCATATAAAGAGATGTTACAGAAATCGCTAGACAGTATGAATTAGATAAAAGAATGACGGTCGAGAGGTAACTTGTAAAAGCATTCTCGACCGTTTCTTTAGAAACAATTTTTTTATCAGCAATCTTTACTGCATCTGAAAAGAATCTCCGAGCATGTGCCCAACAATTCGCATTTATAACATTTACATAAAACATGGCAGTATAATATATCTCCGATTATCAAGTCTTAAAGACAAAAAGAAATCTAACAAGTATAATGGTAAATATATTGGTTCATTGGACGTATAAGAAATGATGGAATATTTGAAGATGAATCTATATAAAATAATAGTGGGAAGCCATCTTGACTTTTCTCTTTGTACTTGTTAGAATATGTGTACAAAGAAAGTTTACCGCTGACCAATATGCGGTATATAAGTGGTTGGGTCGAAAGTTTACCGCTGACCAATATGCGGTATAAAAATGGTTGGGTTGAAAGTTTACTCCTTCGCCGTAAGGCGGAGGATTTTTCTATATACATTATAATGAGGACAAGATAATGAAAAAGACGGGATTCTATATTATAAAAGATAATTTTTTTACGGACATGCCTGATCCATATCTTAAAGGAAATAAGGAGGAAACAGACCTCATTATTATTGCTTCGAGGATTCTGATACGGGAATATTTTGGATGATACCATTATCAAGCAGAATAGATAAATACAAAAAAATTGTTGAGAATAAAGAAAAAGCAGGAAAGCCGTGTGATATTATACATATTGTAAAATTAGATGATAGTCGAGAAAGTGCATTTCTCATACAAGATATGTTTCCTATTACAGAAAAATATATAGAGCGAGAATACACTATTGCGGGAAATCATTTAATGGTAACAAGTGAACATGTAGCCAGAACAATCGAGCAGAAAGCGAAGAAGGTTCTTAAAATGTTGAAGAGAGGAGTAAAGTTTACTCCGACTCAGCCAGACGTATTGACTATTTTAGAAAAGTTAAAAACAAATAAATAACAGAAAATCTAAGCCGGTGTTGCGAGTATATTAGTCTTGTAACACTGGCTTATCTTATTTGCGAGAGTACCTATTTTTCTATTCGTCCTTTGTAACTTTACTATTTTCTAAAATCCTTAAAAAAATGTCCTTTAGCATTTTAGTTCGCTTTTTATCAAAGGACGTATTATCCAATCCTGTCAAAAAACTTTGATACATTAAATTTTCTTTATATTCTGCTGACAGAATTTCCTTTATAATATCTTTATGATTATACGTTGTTTGATGCATAGAAACACACCAATACATGAGCAATACTTTCCTTACATATTCTTGCATCTCTTGTTCTTCTTGTTTTTTAATCTCTATACCTTTATGCACAAAGTCACTTCTCACACCATATAGTTTTTTCATTTTCTTCTCAATGGAGTTATCTTGATCCATCAGGATGGTACTCACATTTTGAGAAATTGTAGAAGTAATGGCATATTTAAGCTGCTTACAACATTCACATCTTTCAGGTTTCGAATATGTACTTAAACCAAGCAAAGATTCAAGTGAAATAACCAGTAAAGTAAATCCAACATTATGATCTGATACGGAAAAAGATGCATGATACATAGATAATGCATTTTTAAAAAATTTATTATTTTGTGCCAACTCTGCAACTTTTTCGTAAGAAATTCCCGAATTCAACCTATTATTTTGCCTTTTCATTACTTCAATAACTTTTTCCTGATCTTCACTTAAAAGACATGGAACATTCAGCTTCATGAAGTCACCAAGCATTGTAACAAGTTCTCCGTCTAAATTATAAACTTTTATCATTTTTATTGGAAATTTTATATCATTATTAACTTCCAGAACCAGCGTTTTTTCAAGCATATTAATCTTCTCGAATAAATTCAAATCTTCTATATAACTATTTGTAAATTCAACGTCATATTCTTTCTTTTCACCATAATCAATTTGAATTTCTTCTTCTTTCTGAAAAGTCAAATATACTGTATCATTATCATTATTAGAATAGCAACACATACCAATAAAAGGGCTCAAATAAATAACACTTTCTCTCGAAAGATGCTTTACTATCTGGTCGTTGATTACTTTTTCTACAATCTTAAATCCATTCTTTTCAAAATAGCCTTTAAATGGGTAAATCCCACTTACTAATATTTCATATTCTAGCTTTAATTTGCTCATAAATTCTCCTGTAAACTCAACCTTATTTAAAACCAATATTCTTTCATCATTTTTAAAAACTCTTTTGTAATTGGGTATTTTGAACTTTCACCAATTATCGAATCCACTCTACAATAAGGGCAAATCGCAGTTCCACTTGTGTTAATTATTCTATGCTATCATTAATCTCCTCAATCCACCCACTGTCACCACTCTCAAACAGTTCTATAAACTTTCCAAAATTACTGCTACCAGTAACAGTATCATCTGAATCCAGCCTATTCACCCTATTACTCATATCTTTGTAATTCTCTACAGTAACATACTTCATAACATCTTCAATCTGGTCTGCTCTTCCTTTGTAATTTTCAACTCCGGTATATTTTTTAATCAATGGCGCATTGACCGGTTTAGCCGGAGATTTCAAATTTTCATCCGTCCAATGCTTAGATATAATCTGCATTGTGCAAGGATTACCAAATATAATCACTGCATCTGCAGCATTATTCACACCATGAAATACATTAATCTTTCGTTTAATGTCTTCGTACTGCTCGTGAGGTTTCTTCTCTGTATCACAGAATACAAGTACAAGTTCATCTGCTCCATTTTGATATCGGTCCTGATACCTCGCTGGGATATTACCATTTCCACCGGCATTGACCAATGAAATATCATATTGCTCATTCCATACTTTTAAATTTTTTAATCGTTTTAGATACTCATATTCCTCATTGCCTTCACAGATAATGCAGATTTTGTGATTATCCAAAAACTTAGGGAGTTTATTTTGCATCGGCATCATCCCCCTTTACATTACCTTTAATACTAAGCAAAGAGTTAATCAATTCAGGATCAGGTAAAGCGCCAAGAGCACCTTTTCTATATTTTTCCATAACATCCGTCGTATCCCTCACGCCCTGCTGTGCAGTAAAATCAGCAAGTGAATATACATATACACCTTCTTCATCTTTATGCACAAACCAAATCTGCTCCTTTCGGAACATTCTCTTGCAATCCATAAGATTTATAT
>OLPB01000216.1_pt1 | contig 38641 bp, 25 predicted proteins | sample 1672001 | NCBI WGS metagenome assembly OLPB01 (sample SAMEA3136635, study PRJEB25190) | human gut metagenome | biome: human gut; feature: human-associated habitat; material: faeces | place: Austria | collected 2013 | reverse complement strand
GTGGGAGAGCAGGGCGCCGCTGACCGGTGGACGGCTTTCGCGCTTTCTCGGCGCGCGAGGCGCAAGGGGGTCCCCTCGGGGACCCTCTTTTGCTATGTCGATAGGTTGTAACGAGGCATTGGTCTATTATGTACCTTTGCACTGGCTCGAGGGCATATGCCTAACCGGATAGGAGATCTCATGTCTGAGGAAATCTACAACAATGAAGCTTCCCAGGACGAGGTCTCTGCCGAGCTCGATGCCATGGTCTGCGACCTGATCGATGACATGCTCAATGGTCTGGCCGATGGCGAGGACCTTGGTGTGGTTCTCATTGCCGAAGATGCAAACAGCAATCGGTATCAGGCCTGCTTTACTGAGGATGGTCCCGAGGCTTGTCTCGAGGGTGCGCAGCATTTTATCGAGGCCAATGCTGCTGGAATTCAGTCTGATCATGTCGGTCCGCTCGATCGCTATGCGATTGCGTATACAGGCGGAGTGGAGCTCGACTGCGAGTTCCAGGATGCCGTCATTGTGAGTTTCTACCAGCGTGGGATGTCGATGGGCTACTCTGCATATGTGCTGTATGAGGGTGCCGGCACAGGTGAGGACTTCCGTTGGTGCGACCCCGAGCCCGCTGGCGAGGAACCCGCCCTTCTTTAGGATCGGGATACACTGTCTCACCTCTCTGGTGAACCGTTTTGCCAATCTTGCAGAGTAGTTCTATAGCTTCAGATTATGTGTAGTGCCAGCAAACCCGCTGGTGAGGCATGTTTGCATCAGTAACAACGGCTACAATACCGCCGTTACGATTTCCCGTATACCGACGAATTATCACGCTCATCGAAACTGGCTTGCGTGAGGCCCAATTATGGATAGGGGACGCCCATGCGCGTAGACAACCTTCGAGACATTGCCATCATCGCTCACGTCGACCATGGCAAGACCACTCTGTGCGACAAGCTGCTGCGCGCCGCTGGCGCCTTCCGCTCTAATCAGGAGGTCCAGGACCGCGTGCTCGACTCCAACGACCAGGAGCGCGAGCGCGGCATCACTATTCTGGCCAAGAATATTTCCATCGACTACAACGGCGTGAAGATCAACATCATCGATACGCCCGGCCACGCCGACTTCGGCGGCGAGGTCGAGCGCGTGCTGCGCATGGCCGACGGTGCGTTGCTGCTCGTCGACGCTTTTGAGGGCCCCATGCCCCAGACCCGATTCGTGCTGCGTCACGCCATCGACACCGGTCTTTCCATCATGATCGTCATCAACAAGATCGACCGCCCCGGTGCCGATCCCGAGAAGGCGTACAACGACTGCCTCGACCTGATGGCCGACCTTGGCGCCACTGACGAGCAGCTTGAGTTTGCAATGGAGCATGTTGTGTACTGCTCTGGTGTGAACGGCTATGCCCGCCTCGACCCCGAGGATGGCAACATGGACATGTATCCGCTGCTCGACATGATCGTCAACGACCTGCCGGCTCCCGAGGTCGATGTCGACGGGCCGCTTGCCATGCAGTGCGTCACTATCGACCACTCCAACTTCGTGGGTCGCATCGGTATCGGCCGCGTGTATTCCGGCACCATCCACACCGGTGACCAGATTCTTGTTGTCAAGAATGACGGCGAGCGCAAGACCGCTACCGTGAAGCAGCTCTTCACCTTCGACTATCTGGGCCGCACTGAGTGCTCCCAGGTCAGTGCCGGCGACCTCGCAGCCGTTGTGGGTGTGGACAACACCGATATCGGCGACGTGTACACCAATCCTGAGAACCCCGTCGAGCTCGATCCCATCGAGATCGACCCGCCGACTCTCTCCATCGTGTTCGAGGCCTCCACGTCTCCGCTCGTCGGTCGCGACGGCGACATCGTCGGCGCCCGTCAGCTCAAGGAGCGCCTGTTCAACGAGCGCGAGAACAACGTGACCATGCGTATCGAGGAGCTGCCGGACAAGACCGGCGTTGAGGTGAGCGGTCGCGGCATCCTGCACCTTTCCGTCCTGATGGAGACCATGCGCCGCGAGGGCTATGAGTTCCAGGTGGGTCGTCCGCGCGTCCTGTTCAAGAAGGACGAGAATGGCAACCTGCAGGAGCCTGTCGAGCAGGCTGTTGTGGAGTGCCCGGACGAGTACGCCGGCAAGGTCATTGAGATCTTCGGCAATTCTGGTGGCACCATGACCAGCATGGAGACCGGCACTTCTGTCACGCACGTCGAGTTCCGCATCCCGACTCGCGGCATCATGGGCTTGAAGAACCGCATTCTGAACGTCACGCATGGCGAGGGCGTGTTCTACCACACCTTTTTGGAGTACGGTCCGTATGCCGGCGAGATCGGTGGCCGCAAGAACGGCGCCATGATTGCCATGACGACCGAGAAGGCCGTGGCCTACGCTTTGGGCACGCTACAGGAGCGCGGTGCGCTGTTCGTCGAGCCCGGTACCGAGTGCTACGAGGGCATGCTCGTGGGCGAGCGCAATCAGCCCGGCGACATGGTCGTGAACATCGCGCGCACCAAGAACCTGGGTAACCAGCGCTCCTCGACCGCCGATATCTCCGTGCAGCTCGTGCCGCCGCGCAAGTTCTCCCTGGAGGAGGCCCTGGAGTACATCATCGACGACGAGCTCGTCGAGGTCACGCCCAAGAATATCCGCATGCGCAAGCGCCTGCTGAACGCCACCGACCGCAAAAAGGCCGCGAACCGCGCGGCCAAGTAGCGCGCTGTTCGGGCTATGCCCGCCCAAGGTCGCTCGTGGCTTACCGGGTTGATTGGGCGTCGTCGCTGGCGCCACGTCGGGAGACCGGGTTGTCCCGTGCCGCCCGAGTCCGGCTTCTTTGAGGGCAATCGTTCGTGAGGGGACGGGGTCTATCTGCATGTATGCTGGTAAACTGGCATGCGTACGGATTGACCCCGTCCTTTATGCGTTCGGGGCTGATAAGTTGAGGTAATGCATGAGCGATGAGATTGAAATGAGGGCATCCGAAGAGATGCCGCCGACCGATGCGCCTATTGCGGTGGGGGAGAAGGGCGGGGCCGTCGCGTCCGGTATGCCCGCTGCGACCGGTTCTTCCGCTGCGGTTGGTACTCCTGCCGCGGCTGACGTTTCGGCTGTTGCTGAAGATGTGGAGGCGGCTCGAACCCCTGAAGAGATCGCCCAGATTCACGCTCGAAACGACTGGCTGATCGCGGCCGATCAGGCTCTTTCCGATCTGCGACGCCGCTCGCGTGATGGCAAGCTGACCACATCCGAACGTTGGATCAAGCGTGCGTTCGCCCCTGCGGGAACCGATGCTCGCGCCTTTGCCGAGGAGCTTCTTGCGTTCATCGAGGAGCGCCCGCACGCCGAAGACGCCCCTGCCATGGGAAAGCAGGATCTTCCTTTGGGATACGACGATCGTCCCGCGCTCGATGAGCTCGGCTTGGACGATCCTCTTCCCGAGCCGGAGGTGACGGACATCGTCATCTTGTACGGCAAAACCGGCATCTACCTGTATTCCAAGCCGCTCATGTCGCATAGTTTCGCCCATGCGCTGTTCAACACGGCGGAGGGCGACGATTTGGCGACGTTTGCCGACGTGGTGCGCACCGAGTCGCGCGTGTATCCGCGCCCGGTGGCCGCTTCTGATTTCCTGAACCAACCGTACCTGTGGTCTGCATCCAAGGTTGCCGATCTGTTCGAGCGCGCCATGAACGACGAGGCATATGCGGATATCGAGATCACCACGACGAGCCTGAATGAGTCGTTCTTCTATTCCGCGCGCCATTTGAGCCCCGCGCAGGGCAAGGCCCTGGCCGAGTGGTACGGGGTGGAGAAGTTCCGCAACCCGTAATGGTTCACCGCGGGGATGGATGGTCGTAAAATGCCACCCTGTAGCAGCGTGGGATTTTACGATCGAAATCTCGGTTATTTGCACTTGGGAATGGTCGAAATTTGCCGGTGTGAGACAGCGTGGCAGATTGCGACCAAAAGTCCGAATGCGCCGCCGCGCGAGATCTTGCAGCATGACAAAACCGCCTTCGCGGAGGCGCGTTGACAGGGATAATGACAGGGAAACCCGATAGGAAGGAACCATCGCCATGGCCAAGCGCCGCCTGACCGAAGACACGCCGTTTTTGCGCACACCCGATATGTATCAGATCGAGAATGACGCCCCGATCACCGAGTATTCCGAGCGTACGCTCGATTTGATTGCCGACGCCAAGAACGGCGGTATCCCGGACGGTGCCAACGCATTTTGTAGCGTTGGCAAGGAGAAGCGCGGTACGGTTCAGATGCAGCTGTTTGCCGAGATCGACCCCGAAACCGAGACGTTTGTCGAGGTCGGTTTCCGCAGCCACGGTTGCCTGGCCGCTATCGCCTGTGCCACGGCGCTCGCCACCATGCTTCGCGGGAAGACGTTCGACGAGGCCCTCGCCATCACCAAGGAGGAGATCTTGGAGGCGGTGGGCGGTCTGCCGAACGGCCGCAAGTACACGCTCACTTATGCGGTGGAGGCCGTGCGCGCACTGATTGGCGACTACCTGCTGCGTATCAAGGGATATAAGATCGCCCAGCTCAATGAGGTCGTTCGCTGCGAGAGCATGTGCCCGAACTGCCTTCTCACCGAGAATTGCTCCCTGCGTGACGAGCGTGTCGACCAGGAGCTTCGTGAGGCCGGCGAAATCGAGTAGAGTGTGCGGCCGCCGTGGCGGCCATCGGGTGTACGCTGCGACGGATGCACGTTCCGCCAACACCCCGTGAATCAAGGCATTATTCTCCAAATAGAATAATGAGCATCTGGGGTTTAAACGTTTTATTCAGGCATAATTGAACCTGTCTGTATGTGCGCATTTTCGCCATGCGCGCAGCTTTTACGTTCCATGGGCGCAAGCGCGCCCGTGAAGCCTTTTGGGGAGGGAACTATGAAAGAGAACACCGCCATGGAGCAGGTTGGCTCCGGTGCGGACCGTCTCGACTCCTTCTTTACCCGTCGTGGGTTTGTGAAGGTGTCGGGCGCGTTCGTGGCGGGCATGGTGGCGCTGGGGCTGCTCCCGGATACCGCCGCTGCTGCCCCCACGAGCTCCAAGGGCGAGGTCGACTACTATGCGACCCCGGCCCACGTGCTCAAGGTCAATCGTGCCCGCTGCACCGGTTGCCAGCGCTGCGAGATGATGTGCACGCTCAAGAACGACGGCGCCTCTCAGCCCGCTGCCGCCCGTATCCACGTGCATGACGGCCTGCAGTTCGGCTCCGACTGGGAGTCCTGCGACGGTCTGTTCTACTCGTGCGAGTGGCAGATCCGCGCGTGCCACATGTGCACCACCGCCCTGTGTCAGACCTCGTGCCCGCACGCTGCCATCGTGACCCTCGAGGACGGCACCCGCACCGTCGACCCCGAGAAGTGCGTTGGCTGCGGCACCTGCGTCGCCGCCTGCCCGTGGCACATGCCCGTGGTCAACACCGAGACGCACAAGTCCACCAAGTGCGTTGCCTGCGGCCGCTGCGCCGAGCAGTGCCCCAACGGCGCTCTCGAGCTCATCAAGTGGGAGAACGTTAACCACTCCTCCGGCCCCACCCGTTCCGAGATCAAGTGGCCCTACGTCAGCGAAGTCCAGGACTTCGTCGGCGGCGGCAAGAGCGCCCAGTAAAGGAGAAGCGCAATGGCTGAAACCTCTTACGGTTGGGCTGGCTGGATCGCCCGCGTCAACCTCACGAGCGGAGATATCACCGAAGAGTCCGATGTCGAGATGCAGAAGGACTACATCGGTGGTATGGGCTTCGCGAACAAGATCATGTACGACGAGGTCGGCCCCGAGGTCGATTGGATGGACGAGGAGAACAAGGTCGTTCTCGCCGTCGGTCCTCTGACCGGTTCCGGCGTGCCGCTGGCGGGTCGCTCCACCTGGGCGTCCCTGTCCACCTTCACCACCGACCACCTCGTGGTCGACATGCACTGCGGCGGCCAGCTCGGCGCTATGCTCAAGTACTCCGGCCACGACGGCCTGATTATCGAGGGCAAGGCCGACAAGCCCTGCTACATCTTCATCGATGACGACAAGATCAGCATCGAGGACGCCTCCGCCCTGTGGGGCAAGGGCACCCGCGAGACCACCGAGGCCCTGTGCAAGAAGCACGGTGCCGAGTGCTGCGTGGCCGCCATCGGCCTCGCCGGTGAGAACCTGCTGCCCTACGCCTGCGTGATGAACACCCGTTCCCACTCCGCCGGCGCCGGCCTGGGTGCCGTCCTCGGCTCCAAGAACCTCAAGGCCGTCGTCGTCCGCGGCACCAAGGCCTGCCACGTCGCCGACCCGCAGATGGTCGCCGACCTGTCCGACTACATGATCTCCCAGGTCATTGGCTCCAACAACAACCACGTCGTGCCGAGCACCCAGCAGTCCTGGGCCGAGTACTACGACGCCGGTTCCCGTTGGACCGCTCGCAAGGGCCTCTACTGGGCTGCCGCCGAGGGCGGTCCCATCGAGACCGGCGAGCCCAAGCCGTTCGAGCCCAACACCATGGGCTATCGCTGCATGAAGTCCACCAAGGACATGGGCCCCGCTGCTGAGAAGTACACGGTCAAGATGGCCGGCTGCCACGGCTGCCCCGTGCGCTGCTACGCTCAGGTCCACGTGCCCTACGTGCAGGAGAAGACCGGCTACGAGTCCCAGGGCAACACCTGCGTCCCCGGCTTCCCGTTCTCTGCCTACATGCAGTCCTTCCTCAAGGCCGAGGGAATCTTCGAGGAGGACGGCAAGACGCTGTCCGACCTCTCCGTGAGCTACAACATGCTCATTTCCGCCACCGTCGACGATCTGGGTCTGTGGTGCAACTACGCCCAGCTCTATCGCGATCTGGCTTACACCTACTCCGCCGGCATCCTGGACAAGCACGTCCCGGCCGAGCAGATGGCCGAGTACAACTTCGACGCCATCATCCACGGCCAGGATCCTTCGAGCTTCGTCAAGATCCTGCTCGACATTGCCTCCAACGACGTTGAGAACAAGCCGATCTCCCTGCTCGGCCATGGTCCCATCGTGTGGGCCAAGGAGTGGGATTGCATGGATTGGTTCGACAACGCCAAGTCTGCGCTGATCAACTACCGCGGTTGGCCGGTCCACCACTCCATCGAGACCTTCGGTCAGGTCGGCGGACTGTACAACATGATGTTCAACCGCGACGACATGATCCACTCCGCCGTCAACTTCCACGGCTGCGGCCTGCCGTATGAGCTCAAGGAAGAGATGGCCACCGAGATGTGGGGCAAGGGCGCCATCGACCCGGTCAAGGATTACACCGAGATGAACGAGGCCAAGGCCGAGTTCGCCTGGTGGAGCATCGTGACCGACGTCCTGCATGACTCCCTGGTCCTGTGCAACTGGGTGTGGCCGATGGCCATGGCTCCCGCCAAGGAGCGCAACTACCGCGGTGACCTGGACCTCGAGGCCCAGTTCTACACCGCTGTCACCGGCCAGAAGGTCACCATCGACGACCTGTACAAGGCCGGCGAGCGCATCATGACCCTCCAGCGCGCCAACACGGTCCGCGGCATGAAGGACAAGGACGGCAACGTGGGTTGCAACGACCTGCGCGGTGTCCACGACGTCATCACCGAGTGGGTCTTCGAGAAGGATCCCGAGATCGAGCCCTTCACCCCCGGCACCGACAAGATGGAGCGTAAGGACTGGAAGAAGGCCCTTACCATGCTCTACAAGCGCTTCGGTTGGGACGAGAAGCTCGGCTGCCCGACCAAGGAGTGCCTGAAGGACCTCGGTATGGACGACGTCGCCGAGGACCTCGAGTCCCGCGGCCTGCTCACCGAGGGTGGCGTTGCCTTTGACAAGCGCACCCGCACTTACGATCACATTCTCGAGAAGTACTGCGGCGACAACCCGGCGCTGTCCGCTTAAGTCGCTTGAGGTAGAGGAGCAACTATGGCTGATGAGACCAAGGAGACGAGCGTGGCCGAGACCGCGTCCGAGACTCCCAAGAAGAAGCGCGACTGGAAGGGCAAGCGTCTTCCCATCGTGATCGCCGCCGTCGTGGCTGTGACGGTTCTCGGTGTCGCCGGCTGGGCCTGGCGCGCCACCCCCGGCTACTGCGACGCCCTGTGCCACAGCACCATGGGCAAGTACTACGACACGTTCGAGAATCAGACTGATTCCCTGGCGTTCGCTCACAAGGGTGTTGTGAACGGCAAGTGCCTGGACTGCCATGAGAACACGCTCGGAACTTCCGTGCGCATGGCTCAGTCCCAGCTCACGGGCAACCACGAGACCCCGCTCGCCAAGGTGACCTACACCAACGAGTTCTGCCTGCAGAGCGGTTGCCACGCGGGCGCCGGCATCATGCCCGGTGCGAGCGAGTCCTCCACCAAGGATCTTGCTTTCGACCCGCACAGCGACTTCCACGGCGTGCAGCAGTGCAATTCCTGCCACCGCATGCATGACCAGAGCGTCTTTACCTGCGCTGGCTGCCACCAGGTTGGTGCCTGGGAGGGCGAGGGCGGCATCCCCGAGGGTTGGACCAAGCAGGATCTTGGCGACGGCCAGCAGGGCGCCGTGCCGGACGGCTGGACCACGCCGTTCCTGTTCGAGGCCGCCGAGTAATTTCGGCAGGCTGCGATAGGGCACCAAGAAAGGGCGGGCCTTTGGGCTCGCCCTTTTTCTGTGCGGCGACTGCGGTCCGTGCGCTCCGGGCGAGGTGGTCCGCGTCGCAAGGCGATTGCGGCGCCGCATGGGCGACCGCGGTGCCACATGGCGGTTGCGGTGCCACACGGGGATTGCCTATGGATGTCTGCCGTTTGATTCACGTAAAAGGCGGACAACCATAGGCAATTTCGCAGCGGGCATAGGTATTGTCGCGGGGCTGGACGGGGATGGCGCATCCCCAAACTGCACATATGGGTATGGCATACTTTTCCAGCAGAAAGACCGATAGTGAGGGGCATGACCATGACCAAGCTCGATTTCAAGCCGCGCGGCGTTTGCGCCCGCATGATCCACGTGGAACTGTCCGAGGACGGCCAGACCATTGAGAACGTTTCGTTTGAGGGCGGCTGCAACGGCAACCTCAAGGCGATTGGCAAACTGGTGGCCGGTCAGCCGGTCGACCGTGTCGTCGAGATGCTCGAGGGCAATACGTGCGGCCCGCGCAAGACCTCCTGTGCCGACCAAATGACCCGCGCCCTGCGCGAGGCTCAGGGGTTGGTTGCCGAGTAGCTGAAAGGCATGTTCGCCCGGTTGAGGCCCGTTGCCGTGTCGCCGGGCGTTGAAGATGGTTGCCTGGCAGCTTTACGGTGTGGCGCCGAACGGGCGCGGGTGCCGGGTTGCCGGAAGGTTGTCGGGGCGGCGGTGTCGGACGGGCACATCCAGGATTGAGCATTCGGTAGCGTACTGTATGGGGATCTCACATAATGAGCAGTAAACATCGCGAAAAATTGAACCAGAGCCCTGCTGCCGGCCGTAAGGTCGGCGGTGGTTTCTCTCGTCGCTCTCTATTCAAGGGTGCGGCTGCAGCCACGGCGGCACTTGGGGCTGTTTCTCTCGCGGGCTGCGGCTCGAAGGGGGATGAGCAGCAAGTAAGCGGCGAGCCCCAGGTCATCACGGACGACTCTAAGATCGTGAACGTTACCGAGGAATTTAAGAGCGTCGACAATCCGATCGCCGTCCAGTCTGCCTGGGACCTGCCCCTCGGCACGGTGCCGTTTCACTCTGAGGGTGCATGGGCCGCGCTGCTCGAGGCGCCCTCCAGCGCTCGTTCGGTAAACACGCTCGGTATCATCTCCCTGGCGTCGGGCGCGCGAACCACGCTGATTCCGCAACCCATCAAAGGCGGTGCATACGGCTTCCACGACGTTCGATGCAGCGAGACGGTTTATGCGTGGATCGAGATGAACTACGCAGAGGCGTCGTGGGTGCTTCTCGCCCAGGAGCTGCAAAACGGCGCGCTTGCGGGCGAGGCGGTCGAGCTCGATCACGGCAGCGCCGATTGGGAGCCCGCGCGTTTCACGGTGGCCGGCGGGCATGTCATATGGCAGAAGATGCCGTTTGTCGCCGGTTCCAAGCGTGCGGAGTTCTCTCATTGCTATAGCTGGGCGTTCGGCGATGCCAAGGCCAAGGACCTTTACGAGAGTCCGGGTCGCTTTGCCACATGGCCGCGCGTGAGCGGGGAATACCTCACCATCGCGCCGCGTGTGAACACCGAGGAGGGCACGTTTTACGGGATAACCGCGCTCGACCTCGACGGCGGCAAAATGGTCGACCAGCTCGTCATGCCGCAAAACGTGAGCCCGTTTGAAGCCGTGTACATGAACGGGACGTTCGCGTTCTCTGTTGAGGCGAACTATGGGTACGGCGGAGGCTTGGGCAACATGGGCACGTTCATCGGTCGCGAGGGCGGTCCGTTTGTGTACCTGAGCCGCGAGCCCCTCGCCTGCGTGGCGGGGAAAGGCAGCCGCTACCTCATCAAGGCGCGGTCGTCGCATTTTGTGGTGGACACCGAGGCAAAGACCTATGCGATCTTGCCTGCGCCCGACAAGGCCACCGACTATGGCGACTATCCCGCGAGCGAGGGCGAGACCGATCGTTTTGTGACGTTCGCAACGGTCCGCGGCGATAACGGCCTGCCCGCCGCCGTGCAGGTCAGGGTGTTCCCGCTGGCATAGTACGGGACACCGTACCAGATTCCGGGCGCTTGATTGAGCGTCCGGCATATTGGGCATACTCCATCTAAGATATGCGTCGCGCTTGTGCGTTAAAATGTAATGACGCTTGATCACGAGACGAGGAGGCCGCCCATGGCTTCAGATGCACGTAAGATTTTGTTGGTTGAAGACGAGAAGGCCATTCGCGACGCGGTGGCCGCTTACCTCGAGCGCGAGGGTTATTGGGTCGTGGGCGTTGGCGATGGCCAGTCCGCTGTCGAGGAGTTCGAGAAGCATCAGTTCGACCTGATCGTTCTCGACCTCATGCTCCCCAAGCTTTCCGGCGAGCGCGTTTGCCGCGCCATTCGCGATACCTCGGATGTGCCGATCATCATGCTCACCGCAAAGGGCGAGGTCGAGGATCGCATCATCGGTCTCGAGCTCGGCGCCGACGACTACCTCATCAAGCCGTTCTCCCCGCGCGAGCTCGTTGCTCGCGTGCGCGCGCTGTTCCGTCGCGCCCATCAGGCCGATGAGCCGCAGGTCGAGGTGCTCGACTTCGGTGACCTGGTGATCGATATCTCCGGCCACAAGATCCTGGTCGAGGGCAAAGAGGTCGACCTCACCGCCTCCGAGTTCAAGCTCCTCACCACGCTCGCCCGTCATCCGGGTCGCGTGTACAACCGTATGGAGCTGGTGGAGAAGGTCCTCGGCTACGACTTCGAGGGTTACGAGCGCACGATTGACAGTCACGTCAAGAATCTGCGCGCCAAGCTGGGCGACGATCCCAAGAAGCCCAAGTGGCTCTACACCGTCCACGGCGTGGGCTATCGTTTCGAGGCTCCCGCGCAGTCGGACAAGGCCGACAAGTAACACGTCTGCAGACGGGCGCCGCGAATGGTCGTGGCGCCCGTTTTTTCGTTTAACGGGTAGTCTCAAATGGGGACCGGCCTCAAATGGGGACAGGTACAATTTGAGACGCTTCTGCCTTAATCGGGGGCGGGTGCGATTCGAGATGCGCCGAGTGTCGCAATTGGTGCCTGTCCCCATTTGAGACCCAACCACGAGGAGGGTGAGATGGCGCGTTTGGTCATCGGGCAAAAACACGGGTACGAGGGCGATCAGTCCTCGAGCCGCGCGAGCTGGAACACGCCCCATGCCACGCCGAGGGCGGGCATCAGCTACGGCGGCAGGATGGCGCTCTCCTTCGCCCTGACCTCGCTGGTGACGGTTATGATCTTGGCCTCCGTGGTCATGGTGGTCTGGGGCGGTGCGTTCTCGGACTACACCCGTGCGAACGTCGAGGAGATCGCGAACGTGGTGGCCGCCAAGATCGCCGAGACGCACCGGGCGGACGGCGGTTGGAAGCGTGAGTCGCTCGCCGCCATTGCCGAGTCCAGCGCCCTGTCCGACGATATTGGCCTGCAGGTCATGGATGCCAACGGCAAGATCTTGTACGACGACACCCTGCCCGCGCGCCACGCCAAAGAGCACAGCCCCGTTTCCACGGCACCCACGGATCCCGAGTCCGCTGTGACGGTCCCCATCATCGCGGCGGATGGCGTGCGCATCGGCGATGCCCGCCTATGGGTGCTCGGCAGCGACGCCTTGCTCACAAAGGCCGATACGGCGTTTCGCGAGCGCACCTTCAACGCCATGGGACTCGCGGCGTTCATCGCCATTTCCATATCGGTCATCGTGGGCTTCTTGGTGTCGCGCATGTTCACCAAGCCTGTGGGCACCATCACCGATACTGCCCGCCGCATCCGCGAGGGCGATCTTTCGGCCCGCACCAACATGCGCGGTGACGATGAGATAGACCAGCTCGGAGAGACCTTCGACGAGATGGCGGCCAACCTCGAGCGCGACCTCAAGCGCGAGCGCCGCCTCACCTCTGACGTGGCGCACGAGCTGCGCACCCCGCTCATGGCCATGCAAGCAACGGTGGAGGCCATGCAAGATGGCGTGTACCCCACCGATGCCGAGCATCTGGAGACCGTCGCCTCCGAGACGCGCCGCCTGGCGCGATTGGTGCAGCAGACGCTCGACCTTTCCCGCCAGGAGAACCACGCCGCGCCGCTGCGCCTGGATCAGGTCGACATCGTCCAGCTCACGCGCACCATCGTGAACAACCAGCACCAGCTCTTCCACAACAAGGGCCTGCACCTGCGCTTTGCCGATGAGATGCAGGGCCGCTCCGCGGTGATCACCTGCGATGCGGATATGATCACCCAATGCGTCATCAACCTCATGAGCAACGCGATGCGCTATACGCCTGAGGACGGTTGGGTCGTGGTGTCGGTCCATGGGGATCGAAAGCACGTGATGGTCTCGGTCTCCGACACGGGCATTGGCATCGCCAAAGACGATCTGGCGCGTATTTTCGGCCGCTTTTGGCGCGCCGATGCGAGCCGCGCCCGCGAGGCCGGCGGCCTGGGCGTGGGCCTGGCGGTGACGAAGACGATCGTGGAGCGCCATCACGGCTTCATCGCCGTCGAGTCCGAGCTCGAAAAGGGCACTACGTTTACGTTACATCTTCCGCGCGAGCAGGAAGAGGAGAAGCAGTCTTCTACAATGAGGTGCTAGTCGTGCACGGTGGCGGGGAGCGAGGAGTTCAGCGCCATCCGCACGGCGCAACGGCTGGCGCCGGGTGGCCCCGGCGTCGTATCACAGCGTTAAGGAGAGGGCGTTTATGACAGCAATGGAGCTTCGGCCAGATTCCCAGGGTAAGGTTCGCGACATCTACGATGCGGGCGATTCGTTGCTCATGGTCGCTTCGGACCGCATTTCGGCATTCGATTACATCCTGCCCGACGAGATCCCCTATAAAGGGGAGGTTTTGAGCCGCATCTCGGCATTCTGGTTCGAGAAGCTCGCCGATGTCGTGCCGAACCATCTGGTGTCCATGGACCCGCACGACTTCCCTGCGGAGTTTTTGCCCTATGAGGAGTATCTTTCCGGTCGCGCGATGCTGGTGCGCAAAGCCGAACCCATCAAGATCGAGTGCGTGGTCCGCGGCTATCTCACCGGGTCGATCAAGGAAGCGTATGATGCGACGGGGGAGGTCGACGGCATCGCGCTGCCGGCCGGCCTGGTCGAGGCCTCGCCGCTGCCTGAGCCCCTGTTCACCCCGTCTACCAAAGCCGACGTGGGAGACCATGATGAGAACATCTCCTATGAGAGGTGTGTCGAGCTCATCGGCGAGGACTTGGCAAGCCAGATTCGAGATCTGTCGATCAGCCTGTACACGGAGGCCTCGAGCTATGCCCGAACGAGAGGCATCACCATCGCGGACACCAAGTTCGAATTCGGCATCATCGATGGCCGTGTCACGCTGATCGACGAGTGCCTCACCCCTGATTCCAGTCGATTCTGGGATGCCGCCTCCTATGAGGAGGGCAAGGTTCAGCCCGGCTATGATAAGCAGTACGTGCGCGATTGGCTCAAGGACAATTGGGATTTCACGGGCGAGCCGCCGCGCCTGCCGTCTGAGGTTATTGAGAGAACATCGGCACGGTATCGCGATGCATATGAGATTATTACTGGCAGCACATTTTTGCCCATGGCATCCAAGAAGGAGCGATTGAGTGAGTACCAGAAGCGCAAACAACAAGCGTAATCAGGAAAAATTGCATGGCGCGTCCGGCTCCGGCATGGCCCGCAAGTCGACCTCTTCCGCCAAGCCCGCCCGTCCCGCGGGCGGTTCGGTCCGCGTGGTCCCGGCAACCGCCAAGGCCAAGCGCGCCGCCGCCGAGCGCGGCGAGGACCTCTCCAACCTGTCCAAGGAGGAGAAGAAGGCCCGCAAGGCCGAACTGCGCCGTGAGGAAGACCGCATTTACACCGCGTCCAGCCAGCTCATGAAGGAGGACGAGGATTATTCGCGGTATCGCCGCATCTGGTGGGTCCTGCTTGTCATCGGCATCCTGGCGCTTATCGGCACCTGGGTGCTGTTGGCCGTTCTCGGCCAGGACGGCATGGCCGACAAGGGTGCCCAGACCGCGCAGTTTGCCCTGATTGTGGCCGCCTACGCTGCGATCATCGTCGCCTTTATCTTCGACTTCATCAAGATTCGCCCGATCCGCAACGCCTGCCGCGATAAGGCCGCTGGCATGACCGCCGCCAAGCTCGACGACGTCATTGCCCGCTCCATGGCGCCCAAGGACAAGAAGCAGGGCAAGTAGCATATGTTCAAGGCCGAACTTACCGTTGAGGATGCCCGCGCCGGCATGCTCAAGCTGCAGCCCAAGATCGAGCGTTATGCCGACCTGATCGTTCGCAAGGGAGTGAACGTCGAGGCGGGGCAGGAGGTTGTCATCCAGGCTCCGGTCGAGGTTGCGCCGTTCGTGCGTACGCTGGTGGCGCGTGCGTATGCCGCCGGTGCCGGTCACGTGACCGTGATTTGGAGCGACGACGAGATCACACGTTTGACGTATGAGAACGTCGAGGCTTCCTGGTTCGAAACGGTTCCTTCCTGGCAGCGCGAGCAGCTCGATTCGCTTGCCGAGGGCGGTGCGTGCTTCATCTTTGTCGAGGGCGCGGACCCCGAGGCCCTCAAGGGCATCGATCCAGCCAAGCCCGCGGCTGCCTCCAAGGCGCGCAACACCCAGTGCAAGGCATATCGCCGTGGCATGGATTTCAACATCAACCCGTGGTGTATTGCCGGCGCTCCGGTGGTCGCTTGGGCCCGCCGTGTGTATCCGGGCGTTGAGGACGAGGTCGCCGTCTATCGTCTGTGGTGCGCTATTCTCTCCGTTGCCCGCGCGGACGGCGATGATCCCGAGTCCGCATGGGAGCTGCACGACGCCACGTTCGAGAAGAACTTGCGTCTGTTGAACGACCGTCACTTCGATCGTTTGCATTACACCTCGGCCAACGGCACCGACCTGTGGGTTGGTATGACCGACCGCCATGTGTGGGAGGGCGGCTCGAGCGTGACGCCCGAGGGGCGCGAGTTCTCGCCGAACATCCCCACGGAGGAGGTATTTACCTCGCCGGATTGCGATCGTGTGGACGGCATCGTGTATTCGGCCCTGCCGCTCGTGCGCCACGGCAACAAGATCGACCGCTTCTGGCTGCGTTTTGAGAGCGGCAGCGTTGTGGAGTTCGATGCCGAAGTTGGCCGCGATACGCTTGAGAGCATTCTTGAGACCGACGAGGGCGCGCGTCGCCTGGGTGAGGTTGCGCTGATCTCGAAGAACACGCCGATCCGCGAGACGGGCATTCTGTTCTACGACACGCTGTACGACGAGAACGCGAGTTGTCACCTGGCGCTTGGATCCGCTTTCCCCGAGTGCTACGAGGGTGGCTGCGACCTGTCTGCGGAGGAGTTGCGCCGCCGCGGCCTGAACAAGAGCGCCGCGCACGTCGACTTTATGATCGGTGCCGATGACCTGGACATTACGGGTATCACGGTCGATGGCGAAGAGGTTCCGATCTTCGTGAACGGTCAGTGGACCTGGGAATAGGCTTTTTGGCCGCCGATGAGAGTCGGCGGCCTTTTTTATGCGAGGTTCAGCTGCGTGAGATGCGTACTGGGCGCGTTGCCCGGCGGATTTGGCCGGGGCTGGGGCTTTTGGCGGGCCTGTCTTGCGGGATGATTTGGGTCGGCTGTAACGAAGTTGAGGTTTTTCGTATTAAAAACCGGTTGTGCCGAGTAGATGCGTATGAAGCAGCGCTAAAAGCGCAGGTCGCAAGATGGTCGAAAACTTGCCTACTCGATGAATCACGATGTGAGTACGAAAAACCTCATCCACTTGCAGGCCGGCGGCCGCACTGGCCCCCTTTTGCTGCAGGACCGCATCCTTTGCAGGCCCCGCTGGGAAACGCCCGTGCGTTTCCACGGGCTTCCACGCCCCTTGCGGGCTTTGCTGGGAAACGCTGCGCGTTTCCTCAGCTTCGCACCCCCAACGGGGTTCGAACCCATGCTCGTAAAACAAAAACGCGAGGGGCACAGGCTCCTCGCGTTCGTGTTTAAGGGTGGGTCATCAGGGGTTCGAACCCTGGGCCTTGGGATTAAAAGTCCCCTGCTCTGCCAGCTGAGCTAATGACCCGCGTGCTGCATTGTACCACGGCTTGGCCGCGAGGGCATGTTGATGGGCGGTCGCTCGTCTTCCAGCGGCAATAGTAGCGACAGGCAGCGTTTAGTTCTAAATGAAGCAAAAAGCATAGCAAATAATACCAGTAAGTAATTCAGTAGCAGATAGGCCCTGTTTACTGGTACTTAGATAGTGATACATGTCCTCTGGTTGCAACCACTTGCCGACAATTGCCTACCGTTTGTCTTGGAAGGCGGCAACGGTGTGTTCAATCCCATATCCCTACATACATAATTACTAAATCTTTAATGGGGGTTCCATGCCAAGAGGTATGGAACATGCGAGTCCTAAATGCTCGCGACGCAACATGAAAGGAGATATATGAGTAGGCCATGGCTAAAACGCTGCGCAATTGGCGCGATGACCGTTGTTATGACTGTGTCGTCGCTGCCGATGGCCGCCTTTGCTGACCCCAATGGATACAACGGGGGGGGGGAATGCATTCGCGAATGTGAATGGTGAGCAGGTCACCATTGGCAACGATGCAATCACCCGTACCTTCTCGATCGCCGGCGAAAAGCTGAAGACTATCGAGATTGACAATAAGCGCGCTAACACCAACCTGACTCCTGGCGCTGATAGCGAAGAGTTCATTATCAAGCGCACCAAGAAGGACGCTGCTGGTCAGCAGCCGATCGATAAGGCCGATTGGACGGCGAACGCGGATTCCGAGGAGAAGAAGGGCGAGACGGCCCCACATCACGGGCATGCCGCCAACTTTGTTGATAACAATACTGGCACGTTTTGGCACACGGCTTATAAGGGCGAGGACGGTAGCGACCTTGCCGTGAAGCCGAAGATGCCGCATCAGATCGTCATCGATCTTAAGAAGCCAACGACCTTTGAGAGCTTCTCTTACGACCCTCGTTACACTGCAGAACATGGCACGAATATCAACGGCAACATCAAGGACTACACTCTGTGGGTGAGCCGTGCGGATGAGGCTCCCGAGCTCGCGTCCGATGAGGGTTGGACCCAGGTTGCGGCCGGTGCGTTCAACTACAAGGACAACAAGGGCGAGGCCATCCATGTCGACATCGCAGACGACAGGCTCGCCGAATGCACGGACGTTCGTTTTGTGAGGCTCGTCGCGACCTCAAGCGTGAACAACAACGAGTTCGCCGGTGGCGAGGAGTTTGATCTCTACGCCGAGAAGTGGGTTGAGCCCGTTAAGTCCGACATGTTCCTCAAGTCGAGCGAGCTTAAGCTTGATGGCAAGCCGGTCGTGAGCGACACTTCCGCTACCATCAACAAGCAGCAGAAGACCGGCAAGAAGCTGTCCTTCAAGTTCAAGCCTGTTGAGTTCAACGGCGCGACCTATACCGTCACCGAGAACATCGTGGCTTACAACGGCGACCACTACATGCGCAAGTATCTGGAGATCTCCGTTCCCGAAGAGGACAAGCTGGACGCTGAGATTGACTATATCGATCTCGAGTCGCTCAACGTGACGAACTCCAAGGGTCAGTGGACCATCCCGACCGACCAGGGCTCCATCGTTGGCACCCCTATGGAGCGCGCTATTATCGGCCAGCCTTTCTACGCCGACGGCATGTTCTTCGGTTGCGAGTTCCCTGCGGCGGATACCCAGATCGTGACCGAGAATGGGGACCAGAAGATCGGTCGTCCGCGCTACTACACCGGCAAGACGATGGACCGCCTTGCCACGGATAAGCAGGCAAGCCGCGCCGAGGACGGTAGCATTCATTATGCGACGTGGCCCACGGTTGTGGGATCGGCAACCGCTGAAGATTATCGAGTTGTCCAAGCGGACTTCTTCGATTACATCAATGACATCGCCGCACCGTCTGAGTTCCGTATTCAGTACAACTCCTGGTACGACGACGAGAAGAACATCAGCGACAAGACCATTCTGAGCTCTTTTGCCGAGATCGACCGCGAGATGAGCAGCACGGAGCTTCGCCCGCTCGATTCGTATGTCGTTGACGATGGTTGGACCAACTACTCTGCCAACCCCGGTTTCTGGGAGTTCAATAGCAAGTTCCCCAACGGATTCGCACCTTCCTCCGAACTGGTTCAGAACTTCGGTTCGAACTTCGGTGCATGGATCGGCCCTCGCGGCGGCTATGGCACCGAGGGGCCGATTGCCGACTCCCTGCAGGCGCAGAACATCAGCGTGAAGGCTGGTGGGTCGATTGACGTGGCCGATCGTACTTATCTCGAGAGGTACGCTCAGCGTGTCAACGAGTTCCAGGATAAATATCGCGTGAACTACTGGAAGTGGGATGGCTTTGCCGATCAGGCCCAGTACAACCACTACAAGCAGTATGGCGCCGGTGACGGTGTTCCTAAGCACACGAGCGAGCTTGGCATCACGAAGACCAAGGGCCACATGATCGGTGGTACGAACGACATGTACCACTCCTCCGATATGTGGGAGGCTTGGATTGATCTGTATGAGACCGTCCGCGCGAATGCCGAGAAGAACCATATTCCGAACTATTGGATTTCGAGCACCACGCATACGATGCCGAGCCCGTGGCTTCTGCAGTGGGTCAACTCCGTGTGGCTCCAGTGCCAGTTCGACCATGCTCGATCCGAGCATGGCAGCACCGTGCACGATGGAAACCTTAATGCGCGCGACGCCGTGTACTACAGCTTTGTTGAAAAGCACCAGTTCCAGTTCCCGCTAAATCACATCTACAACCACGACCCGGTGTACGGTAAGTCCGGCACGAGCATGACTGCGGAAACCGCTACGGCTGAGCAGTTCCAAAATTACCTCTACACCATGGCGGGCCGCGGTACCGCGTTCTGGGAGTTGTATTACTCTGACTCACTTTTCGATACCGAGAAGTATGAGGTTAATGCCGAGTTCCTCAACTGGTACGAGGAGAATTTCCACCTGCTTCGGAATGCTCGCATGTTCGGTGGTTGGCCCATCGATGGGGTGACGCTCGATACTGGTGTGAAGGTGCTCGATAAGCATCTCGTCCAGCTCGCCAATGACGGCAACCGTATCTACAACACCTACGGTTATGCTGGATTTGAGGGTGACAAGGGTATCCTGACCATCCGCAACGCGAACGCCGAGAAGGCCCAGAACCTCGATTTCACGTTTGATGACGCCACGCTCGGCGTGAAGGGGGCCAAGGGTGAGAAGTTCGACTATGTTGTCGAGCGTCGTCACACCCAGGAAGGCGCAACGTCCAAGGTTGCCGATAAGGGCACCTTCACCATCGGTGAGAAGGTCTCTCTCGAGCTTCAGCCCGAGGAGTCTCTCACTATCCGCGTGACCAAGCAGGGTGAAGGCGATAAGCGGGGGCCGTCTATCGAGACGGTTCGCCACGATGGTGACACCGAGCTAATTGCTCGCATGGATGAGAAGGTAAAGGGCGACGCTGCGTTCACCGTCAACGGTGAGAAAATCGCTGCCGACAAGGTGAAGCGCTCTGCCGATGGCGTCACGTTCCGCATCGAGCTTGATAAGGCTCCTGAGCAGGGCGCGAAGCTGGAAGTGAAGGTCTCTGGTATCACCGACATGGCGGGCAATGCTCTTTCGGGCAACGCTGCGGCTATTGATTTCCATAAGGGCGGCGTGGTGGTTTCTCGCTGCTCGTCCCGTCTTACCGACTATGCCAAGAAGCTCGCTTCTAGTGGTGAATCCCTTGTCTCCAAGACCGGTTTCTCCGTGTCGTCCCAAGTGATCGGCGCGGGCCATGGCCCGCTGGTGAGGCAGGAAGGTGCGTACGAGCTCGGTATCGATGAGAATGGCATGCCGTATCTCGATGTCAACGGCGTTCGTGCAGTTGGTAAGGTTAAGGTGAACGACGGCGCCAAGCACACTGTGGTTGGCGTGCGTGAGAACAACGGCATTCTCAAGGTGTACGTCGACGGTGCGATTTCTGGCTCCAAGTACGATGCCAAGAATTTCCATCATGAGCTGCCTGCGGGCGATATTCTGTTTGCCGGCGGTGCTTTTGATAAGACGACCGACCAGGCATCCGCGAAGGTCTTCGATTGCGCACTCGGCTACGACGAGGTCGCTAAGATGCATGAGAAGCTGAATCCGAATACCGAGACGCACAATCTTGCAGCTGGCCGCTCGGTGATTGCCAAGTGGACCGAGACGGGTGACGATGCCGTCAAGGCGAACGAGGGCGCCATGTCCAACATCACCAACGGCGACAAGAGCAGCTCTGCTTTTGGTGTTTTCGGCGCGGATGGGAAGACCGACAGCTCGTATATGGAGCTTGATCTTGGTGACGTGCGAGAAATTGACTCTGTCGGCCTGTGGCGCTACTTCCAGGACGGCCGTACCTACCGCGACACCGTGATCGCCCTCTCCGAGGACTCCGATTTCTCGAAGGACGTTGAAATCGTTTACAACTCTGACAAGGGCAATAAGCATGGTCTTGGTGCCGGCAAGGATAAGGCTTACGCCGAGACCGAGAACGGAAAGAGCTTTGCCGCGCCCAAGGGGACCAAGGCCCGCTACGTGCGCGTGTACATGCGTGGTCAGTCCGACAAGGCGAGCACCAACCACGTTGTCGAGCTCGAGGTCATTGGTCGCGACCTTCCTGCCGAGCAGGGTGCCGAGATCGACACATCCGCGCTCTACAAGCGTATCGACGAGGTGCGCGTCGCGATCGAGTCCGGCAAGTACACCGCCGAGAGCGTCCAGAAGGTAATGGACAAGCTCGAGGCTGCCGAGCTCGTGGCGGATTGCCCCAAGGATGAGGCTCAGGTTAAGGCCGCCCTCAAGTCTCTTGAGGGCATTGAGAGCCTTCTCAAGAAGGCCTTTATGGTCAGCTTCCAGTTCGTCGATGCTCCCGAGGGTGTTGTTGCTCCCGAGGCCTTGACGGTCGAGGAGGGCGCCGCGCTTGGTGATAAGCTCCCGACGCCTGCTGCGGTCGAGGGTTATTCCTTTGTGGGCTGGTTCACCGATCAGGCCTGCTCCGCTGGTCATGAGTTCACCGGAGAGACTAAGGTTTCTGCCGATATGACGATTTATGGCAAGTGGGCCAAGGGCGAGGTCCCGGCTCCGCCGACGACCGACCCTGAGCAGAAGCCCGAGCAGAAGCCCGGCTCCGGTGCTGAACTGCCCAAGACGGGTGACGACAGCATGCTGCCCATCGCGGCTGCCGGCGTTGCCGGTGTGGCACTCGTCGGTGCGGCCGTCGTGCTGAACAAGCGCCGTCGCGCTGAATAGCGTGACGGAAGCGAGATCCAAATAGGAATCCCGCTTTGAATGGGGCGGTCGACTTAGGTCGGCCGCCCTTTTTGGTGAAAGCTCGTTGCGCCGAGCCCCCACCTGTCGATGCCCTCAGATCGCTTGTTGACGCTATTGGTTTCTGCAATGAAATACCACCCTATACCGTTGGTGGGTAATATCTGCCGCTCACCGACAGATTCTCACTGTGAAGGTGAGAAACAGAGCAATTCCTTACAGTTGTCTCCAAATTGCGCGTGGTTTGCTGGTTATATCCACTGTCCACTCGCAGGCCTCATCAATTGGCATCTCCAGGGAAGGAGACAACGTGAGCGAAGATTCGATTCTCAAGCGCAATTGGGTGAAGGGCTCCGCGGTTCTGGCCACTGCGGCGCTTTCGCTGGTGCTTGCCGCGCCGGTTCAGGCCGCGCCGCTGGCGAAGGTCAAGAGCGCAACCCAGGGCGCGACCGAGAACGTGGTAGAGGTGACGTTCCAGGGCGGCGACGGCGCCGACGTCAAGGGTCGCATCACGTTCCTCGAGGAAGGCGTTTTCCGTTATAACGTCGACCCGACGGGAACCTTTGACGAGTACGCGGTGCCGCGCCAGGCGGATCATGTCGCCCATATCCAGGCGCAGCCGGACTCCGATTCCTCCTACTCGCATCCCAAGGCGACTGTTGAGGACAAAGATGGGGCATATCTGATCAAATCCGGCTCGACGACCATCAAACTCGACAAGGAATCGGCGAAGATGCAGGTCCTTGTAAAAGATAAGGAGGTCATGAGCGAGACGTCTCCTCTCGACCTCGGTGACAGCACCGTTCAGAGCGTTTCTGCGGGCAAGGGAGAGGGCTTCTTCGGCGGCGGTACCCAGAACGGCCGCTTTGCTCATAGGGGCAAGTCGATCAAGATCGCCAACACCAATAATTGGGTAGACGGCGGCGTGGCCTCTCCCAATCCGTTCTACTGGTCGAGCGATGGCTACGGAGTTTTGCGTAACACCTTTGCCGAGGGTACGTACGATTTTGCCGACTCCGATTCCAATGCCGCCAAGCTCACGCACAATGAGAACGAGTTCGACGCATACTACTTCCTGTCTGACGGCACAGGCAGAGCCGCCGTTGCGCAGGATGTTCTCGACGGCTACTTTGCCGTCACCGGTGACCCGGTGCTGCTGCCGGAATACGGCTTTTATCTCGGCCACCTGAATGCGTACAACCGCGATAGCTGGACCAAGGAGGGTCCCGGCAAGGCCTGGGAGACAAAGGGTGGCAAGCCGGCCGACCAGAAGGGATCCGTCGAGTACGAGCACGGCATGGCCGCGGATTACGTGCCGGATGGGACCAAGCCCAACGAGTCCCTGAACGGCCACGGCCCTACCGTCGATTCCCAGAACTTCAAGCCCAAGGAGTTCCCGCGCGAGTTTTCCGCACAGCAGGTCATCGATGACTATCAGGACAACGATATGCCGTTCGGTTGGTTCCTTCCCAACGACGGTTATGGTGCGGGTTATGGTCAGAACGGCTATGGAATCACGAGCAACGACAAGGCAAAGCGCGATGCGGCGATCGATGCCAACGTTGCGAATTTGCGCGAATTCACGACCTATGCCAACAGCCATGGCGTTGCCACCGGTCTTTGGACGCAATCCAACCTTGAGCCCAGGGATGGCGAGAAATGGCATCTTCAGCGCGACTTCAAGAAGGAGGTCGAGCAGGGCGGCATTTCGACCCTCAAGACCGACGTCGCTTGGGTCGGCTCCGGCTATTCCTTTGGTCTGAATGGCATCAAAAAGGCCTACGACATCGCCACGAGCGACGAACATGAGGCTCGTGTACGCCCCAATATCGTTACCCTCGACGGCTGGGCGGGCACCCAGCGTTATGGCGGTATTTGGACCGGTGACCAGACGGGCGGCAATTGGGAGTACATTCGCTTCCACCTTCCGACATACATCGGCCAGTCGCTTTCCGGCAATCCCAACGTTGGCTCCGACATGGACGGCATCTTTGGCGGCGCGCCCATCATCGCGACCCGCGATTACCAGTGGAAGACCTTCACCCCCACCATGCTCGACATGGACGGTTGGGGCACGTATCGCAAGAGCCCGATGACGCACGGCGATCCCTACACGGGCATTTCGCGCATGTACCTGAAGCTCAAGGCCCAGCTCATGCCCTACATCTACACGAGTGCCGCCTCCGCCGCCAACATCAACACGGGCAACGGCGACACGGGTCTGCCCATGATTCGTGCCATGCTGCTCACCGATGACTCCGAGTTCGCCGCCAGCACGGCAACCCAGTACCAGTACACCTTTGGCAAGTACTTCCTGGTCGCGCCCGTGTATCAGAACACTGCCGACTCCGAGGGCAATGGCGACGACGTCCGCAATGGTATCTACCTGCCCAATTACGGTAGCAATGACAACCCGACCATCTGGATCGATTACTTCACCGGCGAGCAGTATCGCGGTGGCCAGGTGATTAACAACTTCGACGCCCCGCTGTGGAAGCTGCCCCTCTTCGTCCAGGCCGGCGCCATCGTCCCCATGTACGAGGAGAACAACAATCCCCAGGCGATCAGCGAGACCAACAAGAAGGGCCTCGACAAGACGCGCCGCATCGTCGAGTTCTGGCCTGCTGGTGACTCCGAGTACACGCTGTTCGAGGACGACGGCAAGACCATTAACTCCAACCAGAAGAACGTCGAGGGTTACGGCGTGGTCGAGAACGTCGACTACGGCGCGCACGTTTCGACCAAGATCACCTCGAAGGTGAGTGACGACACGGCCACCCTGACCATCGGCGCGTCCACCGGTTCGTACGCCGGCTACGATGCGAATCGCTCCACGACGGCTGTCGTGAACGTTTCCAAGGAGCCTTCTGCCATCACCTATGGCGGCAAGGATGTGAAGCGGGTCGAGAGCAAGGAGGCTTTCGACAAGGCAAAGGCGAACGGCGCCGGTGCGGAGGCCGTGTGGTACTACGAAAAGACCCCCGACCTCAACACTACCGACGAGGACGAAGGCTTTGGCAAGACTGAGATCAAGACTACGCCCAAGGTCTACGTCTTCCTGCCCAAGACTGATGTTTCCAAGGCCGAGCAGGTTCTCGTTGTGAAGGGCTTTGCCAACAGCGCGGAGCTGGGCAAGGATGTTGAGAATCCCAATCTCACCCCCGCCAAGCTGGTGTCCAATGATGAGGACAAGACCCCCACGAGCATTAAGCTCACGTGGGAGAAGGTCGCTGGGGCCACGAGCTATGAGCTTATGGTCGACGGTGTTTTGAACTCCGTTGGCGACGCATCCGAGTTCACCCACACCGATCTTAGCTACCATTCGACGCACACGTATCAGATTCGCTCGCGCAATGCCGAGGGTTACTCCAAGTGGTCCGAGCCAATCGAATCCACGTCCCTCGATGATCCGTGGCGCAACGCCCCCAAGCCTGTTGAGACCAGCTGGGAGGGCGGTTATTACGGTGGCTTCAAGGAGTCGCTTGCCCTCGACCACAGCCTCGACGATTCGCACTTCCACTCCGACGCAAACGCCATCGGCAAGGCCATGGTGTTCAACTACGGCCAGGCCATGATGCTCGACAAGTTCGAGTACTACCCCCGCAATGATGCGGCCAACGGCACTGTCACCAAGATGCGTATCGAGACCTCCCTCGATGGCAATCATTGGTCCAAGCCCGTGGAGCTCGATTGGAACAAGGACAACAAGGTCAAGACCTATGAGTTCCCTACGGGTGCGGCTGCGCAGTACGTGCGACTGACCCCCTTGGCGTCGGTTGGTAATTTCTTCTCCGCTCGTGAGTTGGCCGTATACAAGAAGGACGGCACCAAGATGTGGGAGGTCGGCTCCAACAAGCAGGACCCCTCTGTTTCCGAGAACGACTTCACGAACATGAAGAATTACCTTGGCGTTGAGAATCGCGCTCCGCACGCAACGACGTTCAACAGTCAGATCGCCGGTCATTATGCCGACCTCAACAACAATGGCGTCTATGACGTGTACGATTATTCCTTTACCATGGCAAAGCTCGACGATGGCACCAAGAAGGGTGGCAAGGTCTCGGGTTCCGTCGAGGTTGTGGCCGATAAGGAGCACGTTGCGCCTGGCGATGTTGTCACGGTGAGCGTGATGACGCGCAACGCTCGCAACGCCAACGCTCTGGGAGCGGTCGTCAATTTCATGAGCGACGAATTCGAGCTGCAGGACAGTACCATCGCCGGTGCCCCGTGCGTTGCGGGCATGGAGAACCTGTCTGTGGCGATGACGAACTTCGAGGACGGCAAGCAGAGCGTCAACGTCGCTTTTGCCAATCACGGTGACAAAGCGCTGTTCAACGGTTCGGAGGCCGTTGCCACCTTCAAACTGAAAGCCAAGAAGGAGGCAGACGTCAAATTGCCGTACATCTCGATGCTGGTTGGCCCGAAGTTCGACGTCGTTGAGCTTGCCACCGACGAGAACGGCAATTTGCCCGAGCAGCCCGGTGGGACGAGGGTCGAGCTCACCCAGGATGACTTCACCATCAAGATCACCAACAAGGGCCTTCCGAAGGATGAGGACGGTACCAACGTCACCAAGATGATTCAGGGCGGTTCATACGGCCCGTTGTTCGATGGCGTCGAGTACCACGACGGCAACGAGGGCAAGGGCGTGTTCGAGCTTAAGTGGGGCGGCAATGACGATGTCGTGTCCATTGAGGATATGAACATCTCTTTCGAGCTCAAGGAGCCTCGCGCGCTGGCAGATGTCCAGTTGGTGAACCGCATGAACCAGGCCGGCGAGGTTGGGGGCAATGGCTTTTTGTCCAAGGTTGCCGCGGTCATGACGTTTGAGGACGGGAGCACCCAGAAGTTCGAGGGCGGCGAGTTCGACAAGAAGCAGGGCATCTACACCTTTGCACCAAGCAAGGAGAACGCCGCCAAGAAGGTTGTCAAGGTCGACATCAAGCCGCTTGAGACCCCCGATGTGCACATGCTCACGATTTCCGAGATCAACTTCAGCTACGTCGAGGGTGCGCCCGCGCCCGAGGAAGAGGTTAAGGAGCTGGAGCAGGGCGACTTCGACATCAGGGTCACCAACGAGGGCTACCCCGTCGACGACGGCGAGAACGTGAAGAAGCTCGTTCAGCAGGGCAATTACGATGGTCTCTTCAACGGCGACAACGCCGACCGCGCATTCGAGTTCAAGTGGTTCATCGACGCCGCGTCCTTCGATGAGAAGGTCGGTCTGCCCGCGAATATCTCCTTCGAGTTGAAGAAGCCCCGCGCTCTCAAGAACGTTGAGCTCTTCAACGGTGCCAAGACCTCCAATGGCTCCATCAACAAGCTCGAGGCCGTTGTAACGTTCGAGGACAAGACAACGCAGGAGTTCAAGGGTGGCGACTACGATAAGAACCAGGCCACCTATCTCTTCGAGATTTCCGAGGAGAACAAGGACAAGAAGGTCGCCAAGGTCGAGATCAAGCCCCTGGAGTCCACAGGCACCGCGACGGGCCTCGAGAAGCCCAATAACCGCATGTTGACCATCGGCGAGATTAACTTCAACTACGTCGAAGGCGCTGAGAAGCCCGAGAAGCCCCAGGTGGACAAGACCGAGCTTCAGGCAAAGTACGATGAGCTCAAGGGTTGCAAGGCGGAGGATTACACCGTCGAGTCCTGGCAGCCCTTTGCAATCGCTCTGGATGAGGCTGCAAAGGTTCTTGCCGACGAGTCTGCTTCCCAGGATCAGGTGGGCGCAGCGCTCGATAAGCTGACCGCCGCGTACGGCGCTCTGGTGAAGAGCGACGTCGCCCCGCAGGAGAAGCCGGACAAGTCCGCGCTCGAGGCGCTGGTCGCCGAGGCGCGCATGATCGACACCGAGGGCAAGACCCCCGCTCTGGTCGAGCGCCTGAACGCGGCCATCGCCGGTGCGAACGCCGTGCTTGGGGATGACGCCGCGACTGATGAGCAGGTCAAGGCCGCCTTCGACGAGCTGAAGGCCGCCATCGATGCGCTCAAGGGCGACGCTGGGTCCGAGGGCAACGACGGTTCCGACAACAACGGTGGCAGCGACAACAACGGTGGCGGCAACAACGGCACCACGGGCAACGGTTCCACCGGCGGCCAGGGGTCTGGTAACGGTACCACAGGTGGCCAGGGTGGTTCGAACGCCTCCGGTCTGCCCCAGACGGGCGATCCCGCGACGGTCGCTGTTGCAGCGACCGGAATCTCCGGAGCAATCGCCGCCTTCTTCGGCGCTTTCCGCCGCCGCAAGGACAAATAACGCGAACGTGCGCTGAGTTGCATGTGATGATCGCGCATGAGCCGGGTGCCTCGTGGCACCCGGCTTTTTTGTTGCGGTTCAGGTTTCATAATGTATAAAAAACCCACTCAGCAACCAAAACACGAATATAAATTATTTCCTACGCGAAACTCTGCAAAGTCGCGTACAATACCCCGAGACCATACGGCCTTTAAGCCGGTACCGAGAGACCGAAAAGGAGACGAGATGGGTTTGAATCGCCCTGCGGACGTGTGTGCGCCCGCGCCTTCGCGCGCTGATGCGAGCCCCCTGGCCCAGCGCATCATGGCATCCACTTCAAAAGGAAATACCAGCCCGGCAGTGCTGCTGCTTGCCGACGGCACCGTGTTCTACGGCCGCTCTTGCGGCGCTGCGGGCACGGCGACCGGCGAGGTTTGCTTCAATACCTCGCTCGAGGGCTACTTCGAGGTAATGACCGACCCGAGCTACGCTGGCCAGATCGTGACCATGACCTATCCGCAGATCGGCAACTACGGTATCGACCTCGCCGATGTGCAGAGCGCCTTCCCCGGCGACGGCTCGCGTCCCGCGAACGCCCCGGCGATGCGCGCCATGGTCGTGCGCGACATGTGCCCCACGCCTTCCAACTGGCGTAGCGCAATGAGCGTTCCTGCATATCTGCAGAAGCTCGGCATCGTTGCCATCGAGGGTGTCGATACGCGCGCCCTCGTCCAGCACCTGCGCGACAACGGTGCCCAGATGGGCATCGTCTCGACCGAGGAATTCGATCTGGACGAGCTCGCCTCCCGCCTGGCCGCCGCGCCCCAGCTGGTGGGGGAGAACCTCGTGAAGACCGTGAGCTGCCCCGAGCCTCACCCTTTTACCACGGCAGACTTGCCTGCTGCCCATGATTTTGCCCTGACCTCCCCGGCGGGTGAGGGGGCCGCGAATCCGGCTGTGCATCGCGTGGTCGCCTACGACTGCGGCGTGAAGCGCGGCATCCTCGAGGGCCTTGTCCGCGCCGGGTGCGAGCTCACCGTCGTGCCGTGGGACACCCCCGCCTCCGAGGTGCTTGCGATGAACCCCGATGGCGTCTTCCTCTCCAACGGCCCCGGCGACCCGGACGCCGTTCCCGAGACGTACACGCAGGTGCAGCAGCTCATCGGCCGTGTGCCCGTATTCGGTATCTGCCTGGGCCACCAGATGATTAGCCTGGCCGCCGGCGCGCAGATCGAAAAGCTCAAGTTCGGTCATCGCGGCGGCAATCAGCCGGTCATGAACCTCCTCACGCGTCGCGTGGAGATCACCGCGCAAAACCACGGCTTCGGCCTGGTGTTCCCCAGCCTGGGCGCCCTCGTGCCCGAGCTGTCCGGCGGCGTTGCCGAGCATCCGGCCGATGGCGACCTGCGTTTCTGGGTTGAGCGCGGCATCGCGCCGGTGGTGGAGAACGAGCGCTTCGGCCGTATCCGCCTCACGCATGTGAACCTCAACGACGGCACCGCCGAGGGCATCCAGCTCCTCGACGCCCCGTGTTTCAGCGTGCAGTATCACCCGGAGGCCTCGCCCGGCCCCACCGACGCGCACTACCTGTTCACCGCGTTCGCGCGCCTCATGGCGGGTGAGCCGGATTATCTGAGCATCGATATCGCCGCCGACCGCCTTGCCGGCTGGAATTTTGCAACGGAGGAGAACTAGCATGCCCAAGCGCGAAGACATCAAACGCATCCTGGTCATCGGGTCCGGCCCGATCGTCATCGGCCAGGCGTGCGAGTTCGACTATTCCGGTGCCCAGGCCTGCAAGGTCCTCAAGGAGGACGGTTACGAGGTTGTCCTGGTCAACTCGAACCCTGCGACCATCATGACCGACCCCGGCCTCGCCGACCGTACCTATGTGGAGCCCATCACGCCGGAGTTCATCGAGCGCGTTATCGAGCGCGAGCGCCCCGACGCGCTGCTGCCCACGCTCGGCGGCCAGACCGGTCTGAACGCCGCCGTCGACCTCGCCCGTTCCGGCGTGCTCGAGCGCTACGGCGTTGAAATGATCGGCTGCGACCTCGCCGCGATCGAGCGTGGCGAGGACCGCAAGCTCTTCAACGAGGCCATGGCCGAACTCGGCCTCGAGGTGGCGCGCTCCGGTTACGCCTACTCCGTCGAGGACGCCCTGGCGATCGTCGAGCGTACGGGCTATCCGTGCGTGCTGCGCCCGAGCTTCACCATGGGCGGCGCGGGCGGCGGCATCGCTCATGACGAGGCCGAGCTCATCCAGATCGTGACCCAGGGCCTCGAGCTGTCCCCGGCGGGCGAGGTGCTCGTCGAGGAATCGATCGAGGGCTGGAAGGAATACGAGATGGAGGTCATGCGCGACCGCGCCGGCAACGGCATCATCGTGTGCTCCATCGAGAACCTCGACCCCATGGGCGTACACACGGGCGACTCCATCACCGTCGCTCCCGCGCAGACCCTGTCCGATCTCGAGTACCAGCGCATGCGCGCCGCCTCCCTGGCGATTTTGGAGAAGATCGGCGTCGAGACGGGCGGCTCGAACGTGCAGTTCGCGGTCAACCCCCAAAATGGCCGCCTCATCGTCATCGAGATGAACCCGCGCGTGAGCCGCTCCTCGGCCCTCGCCTCCAAGGCCACGGGCTTCCCCATTGCCAAGGCCGCCGCGCGTCTTGCCGTGGGCTATACCCTCGATGAGATCACCAACGACATCACTCGCGCCACGCCGGCGTGCTTCGAGCCGTCGATCGACTACTGCGTGGTCAAGGTGCCCCGCTTCGCCTTTGAGAAGTTCAAGGGCACCGACACGACGCTCACCACGCGCATGAAGGCCGTGGGCGAGGTCATGGCGATCGGTCGCACGTTCGAAGAGTCGTTCGGCAAGGCCATGCGATCGCTCGAGGACGGGGCCTGTGGCTTCGGCGTGAACGCGAAGGGCGCGGGCGAGCTGGCATCCCTGGATGAGGACGACCTTGCGGCGGCTGTGTCCCGCGCGAGCGAGGGGCGTATCGCCTATGTCGCCGAGGCGCTGCGCCGCGGCTGGAGCGTGGAACACCTGTACGACGCCACGCGCATTGATCCGTGGTTCCTCGACCGCTTGCACGACATGATCGCCGTGCAGGAGGCAGTGCGCGGCTTGCGCGTGGAGGACATCGATGCCGACGCAATGCGCCTGCTCAAGCAGTACGGCACGAGCGATGCCCAAATCGCGCTGCTGACCGGCAGCGACGAGCGCTTCGTCCGCGCGTATCGCAAGGGGCTGGGCGTGGTGCCGAGCATGAAGACGGTCGATACGTGCGCCGCCGAGTTCGAGAGCGCCACGGAGTACCACTACAAGACGTACGAGAACCTCATGCGCCCGGCTCCCGCTGCGCGCCGCGGCGTGGCTGCCGACGAGGTGCGTTCCTGTGAAAAGCCCAAGGTCATGATCTTGGGCGCGGGTCCCAACCGCATCGGCCAGGGCATCGAGTTCGACTACTGCTGCGTACATGCCTGCTACGAGCTGGCCGAGCGCGGCTTCGAGACCATCATGGTCAACTGCAACCCCGAGACCGTGTCCACCGACTACGACACCTCCGACCGCCTGTATTTCGAGCCGGTCACCTACGAGGACGTGATGGACATCGTGGATGCCGAGCGCCCCGTTGGTGTGATCACCACGCTGGGCGGTCAGACGCCGGTCAACCTCACGCGCGCGCTGGCCGAGAGCGGCGTGAAGATCATGGGCACGCAGCCCGACGCCATCGATTTTGCCGAGGACCGCGAGCGCTTCTCGGCGCTCCTCGACCGACTGGGCATCATGTATCCGCCGGCGGGCATGGCGACCTCGTTCGAGGAGGCCGAGGCCGTGGCAGCGCAGATTGGCTATCCGCTGCTCGTGCGGCCGAGCTACGTGCTCGGCGGCCGCGGCATGATGATCGCCTACGACGCCGAGCGCCTGCGCGAGTACATGGCCGAGGCCACGCGCGTGAGCCCCGATCACCCCATCTACCTGGATCGCTTCCTCGAGGGTGCGTATGAGAGCGACGTCGACGCCCTGTGCGACGGTGAGAACGTCTACATCGGGGGCATCTTGGAGCACATAGAGGAGGCGGGCATCCATTCCGGCGACTCGGCCACGTGCATCCCGCCGTTCTCCTTCTCCGAGTCCCTGCAGGAAAAGCTGCGTGAGACGACGCGCCGCATTGCGCTGGCGCTCGGCGTGCGTGGCTTGGTGAACGTGCAATATGCGGTTAAGGGCGACGCTATCTACGTGATCGAGGCGAATCCGCGCGCGAGCCGTACCGTGCCGTTCATCTCCAAGGCGACGGGCGTGCCGCTGGCCCGCTGTGCCGCCCGTATCATGGCCGGAGCCGCCTTGAGTGACCTGGACCTGCCGGATGATCGTCGCAAGCTCGATTACTTCTGCATGAAGGAAGCCGTGATGCCGTGGGGTCGCTTCCCCGGTGCCGAGGTCATCTTGGGGCCCGAGATGAAGTCGACGGGCGAGGTCATGGGCATCGCCAAGAGCTATCCCGAGGCGTACGCAAAAACGCAGCTGGCAATCGATTACCAGCTGCCGACGCCCAAGGACGGCCGCGTGTTCATCTCGGTGTGCGACCGTGACAAGCGCCATATTCTGAGCCTCGCGCGCATCCTGCGCTACCTGGGATTCGAGATCGTGTCCACCGAGGGAACGGCGCGCGTGCTACGCGGCGGCAACGTGCCGTGCGAGATCGTGGGCAAGGTTGGGGCCTCGAGTTCGGAGGACGGCGGTTCCTCGATCCTCGACCTCATCGCCGGCGGGGAAATCGCGTTCATCGTGAACATCCCCTACGGTCCGGGTTCGCGCGGCGACGGCTACGTGCTTCGCACCGAGGCTGTGCGCCGCGGGGTGACCTGCCTGACGGCGCTTTCCGCCGCCAACGCGTACATAGCTGCGCTCGAGGCCCGTCAGTCGGGCGACGGCATGGAGGTCGTGGCGCTGCAGGACCTGGCGTAGGCCGCAGGCGGTCAGCTGCGGGCCGGTTTCATAGTGCGGGGGAGGGGTCTTCCTCGAGGAGGGGTGCTTCGGGCTCAGGGCCGGGCACCCCTTTTGCATGGCGAGGTCCGCGTTTGCCCTAAATGTGAAGATGCGGGTTAAAACCGGCCATATCGAGTCACTTTACAAACCGCTGACAGAAAAAAAGTGAGAGAGGAGGGTGCTTAGGCTCTCTGGGAGCGATTCGAAGGAGCGGTGCGAAAAGGGGAACGTCTCTCCATCAAGAAAGTGACGACACGATAGCTCTGGCAGCTCAACGAACCTCTTGAGTTGAGCGTGCGAAAGCCGCTTGAGCTGCGCCCGCTCGCAAGCTCCTCATCTGCGACGATAAAAACCCAGGCACTGGCTCTAAAAGTGACACCCCAGACACAAATTGATAGCTGCCAGGTAGAGATAAGGTGTTATGGTTCTCGGGTGCAAGTCAGGCTGGATGACGTATGTAGATGCGAATCTGGCCTCCCCATGCGGGCGCGCGTTGAGCGTCCGCCGCAGTGCGGAGGCCGCGGCGCAGGCGTCCATCCTGGGGCAGATGCGTATTTCGGGGAGGTGCGCCAACATGAGCAAACGAGTCCGGGTCAATATTCCGGGTGTACGGGTCAACGAGACCGGTTGCCGCGTGCTGCGCATCATTGCCGAGCGCTCCGGCTGTGAGCACGGCCGCCGCTGTGCCGAGGTTCAGCTCGCCCATCGCGATATCGCCCAGGCCGCCGCGGTCAGCGTTCCGACGGTGATTCGAACCCTCGCCGCGCTGCGCGATTGCGAGCTCGTCATCGTTCGTGACAACGTTCAGCCCAACGGTGCCCGCCTGCCGAACGGCTATGAATTGACCGCATTGGGCCTGGAGGTCATCCGCATGGCCGAGGAGCTCGGGACCTTCGCGGAATAGCGCCTCCAATCGCGTGTGAAATGGGCTGAGAGCGGTCTCCCCCTCGTGCCAGTAGGTATACTAAAGCCACTACCACCGCGATTCCCTGGAGGCACCATGGAAACCACTGCAACTGAAAAGGCCCCGCTTGTCGGTATCATCATGGGCTCTAAGTCCGACCTCCCCGTCATGGAGGGCTGCACCGCCGAACTTGAGCGCCTGGGCGTTCCCTACGAGCTGGTTATCGCCAGCGCACACCGCAATCCCGCGCAGGTGCACGAGTGGGCCGAGACCGCTGCCGACCGCGGCATCAAGGTGATCGTGGCGGCCGCCGGTAAGGCCGCGCATCTCGGTGGCGTCGTTGCCGCCTTCACCCCGCTGCCGGTCATCGGCGTGCCCATGAAGACGAGCGACCTGGGTGGCCTGGACTCCCTGCTCTCCATGGTGCAGATGCCCTCCGGCGTGCCCGTGGCCTGCGTCGCCATCAACGGCGCGAAGAACGCGGCCATCCTGGCCGTGCAAATCCTCGGCACCGGCTGCGACGCCGACCGTCAGAAGATCATCGACTTCAAGCGAGGCATGGCCGACGCGTAGGCGGCGTCCTGCTCGAGCGGTTGCAGCGTGCGGCCGGATGCGACCTGCATCCGGCCGCGCTGTTTCGTTAGAACGCTTGCGTTGCCACGTGTCGGTGACGCTTGATTCTCGATAGCGCTTTCTTGGCAACGAGCGTTGCGCCCTTCATGCAAGCCGATAGGGGTAGTCCGCTGTTAAACCAGGATTGGCATAGCCCGGGTAGGCCCGTCCCGCGAAAGCTCGCCGGCGGCTCGGAAGCCCTCCTCGGCCATCGGACAGGCGCTCGTCCCGCCTGATCGCCAGCCGCCCGACAGGGGAAGCGGCGCGCGGCAGTGCATGTCGATCCTGGTTTAGCAGCCGATAGGGCAGCGAATGGCAAAAAGGCATCGAATTCGGAATCGCCCGCGCGGATCGCAAGGGCAAAAGAAAGCCCCCCCTGTGCATAACGCCTGTTCGTGAGCGTGCTCTTCCGAGCGGCTTTGCGTCGGACACGGTCACGGCGCGAGATTTCTTCCGAATTCGATGCCTTCTTGCCATTTAGAGATGCTGCGAGTTGCGCGGAAGCGCCACGATGTTTCACGTGAAACATTTGTACGTCTTCGCGCGGATGCAGAGGAAGGGCGCCAGCTGCATCCCGCACCGAATGCGCCCAATTTGCCGGGCGGTTTGGCGGTGCGTCCTTCGCGCCCCTCGCGGATGCGACCGCGCGAGGGGCGCGCTTGTGCGCTATCATGGATGCTCGAACGAAAGAACCCGAATGTTTCACGTGAAACATCTGTACGCGATGGGGCGGGCGAGGACCATGACGAAGAAACTGCTGATGGGGAACGAGGCGTTCGCGCATGCGGCGTTGGAGGCCGGGGTGCGCGTGGTGGCGGGCTACCCGGGCACGCCGTCGTCCGAGCTGATTGAGACGGTGGCGAAGCTGCATGACGACGGCGCCGCGCGCGGCATCCACGTGGAGTGGTCGACGAACGAGAAGTCGGCCTTGGAGCTGCTAGCGGGTGCGTCGTACACGGGCGCGCGCTGCCTGTTCACCTGCAAGCAGGTGGGCCTCAACGTCGCCAGCGACGCGCTGATGAGCTTGAACTATGTGGGCGTGAAGGGCGGCATGGTGCTGTTCGTGGCCGACGATCCCGGTCCCATCTCGTCGCAGACCGAGCAGGACACGCGCCGCTTTGCCAGCTTCGCGAAGCTGCCCGTGCTCGATCCCGCCACTCCCGACCAGGGCTTCGCCATGATGCAGGCCGCATTCGACCTGTCCGAGCGCTATCATACGCCCGTTATCGTGCGTCCCACCACGCGCATCAACCACGCCTCGACGTTCTTCGACGTCGCGGACGCCACCGACGCGCGTCCGGTGCCCGACGAGGGCTTCGAGCGCGACCCGAAGTGGGTCATCTTCCCGCGCCGCGCCTACCAGGCGCACGGCGAGATCAACGAGCGTTTGGCGGCCATCGCGCACCTTTGCGGGCTTTTTGCTTCAGGCCGGCGGTGTTGCGCTGGGGCAGCTCTTCTCCTGCTTCGCGCTGGGTCTGCCGCTGGTGCGCATCATTGAAAAAACGCCCGCACTGCGGGCGTGGTTCCGGGATTGAACGTTTTTTCCGCTTGTTCCGCGACAAGAGCTTATCCTGTCGGCCCGTATGGCCGAACCGACGGCCCGCGGCTGTTTCGCATTTTTACTGACCAAGGAGTGAGACCATGCCTGTTTTCGACACGGTCCTGTGGGATTGGAACGGCACGCTGCTGGATGACGCCGCGCTGTGCTGCGAACTTTTGAACACGATGCTTGCCCGCCACGGTTATGCGCCCGTGGGCAGCATGGAAGCCTACCGGCAGGTCTTCTGCTTTCCCATCGAGACCTATTACCGCCGGGCGGGGTTCGATTTTTCCCGTCATCCGTTCGCCGCACTTGCGGATGAATACATGCGGCTGTACACGCCCCGCAGCCTTGGCTGTCCACTGCAGCCGGATGCCTGCGCCGTGCTGGACGCGCTGCGTGCGCAGGGCATGCGCCAAGTGATGCTCTCCGCCTCCAAACGGGAGAATCTGCAGCAGCAGGTGGAGCATTTCGGCCTGCGTTCCCGTTTCGACACGCTGCTGGGCCTGTCGGACATCTATGCCAAAAGCAAAACGGAAGTGGGCCTGCGCTGGCTGCGGGAAAGCGGCGCGGACCCGGCCCGCATCATGATGGTCGGCGACAGCGAGCATGATTTTGAAGTGGCCCGTGCGCTGGGCGTACGCTGCGTGCTGTTTTCGGGCGGGCACCAGCCACGGGAAGTGCTGGCCGCAACGGGCGCACCTGTCATCGACGCGCTGGCGCAGCTTTTGCCTCTGCTGGCACAGCTTGCGGCAGAATAACCGAAAACGCCGCTGTCCGGGTCGATCCCCATCCGGACGGCGGCGTTTTTTGTGGCGCGCGGTGCGGCGGCGTGCTATACTGATAGTGTACCCGCCGCCCGCCGGGCGGCTCAGACGGAAAGGATGGGATAGGATGAACGAAGCTCTTGCTTATGTGGTTGCGCAGCGCATGGAGCGCACTGCCGCCGCGCTGCGAAAAAACAACATGGAGGCCTATTGCGTCAAAACGGCCGACGAAGTGGTGCCTCTTGTCAAAACGCTGTTGGCGGAAGGCGCGACCGTTGGCGCGGGCGGCAGCATGACGCTGGAGGAATGCGGCGTGATGGATCTGCTGCGAAGCGGCGCATACCATTTTCTTGACCGTGGCGCTCCCGGCCTGACGCCGGAGGACATTGGGAAGATCTACCGGCAGATCTTTTCCGCCGACTGCTATTTTGCCTCCGCCAACGCCGTCACCGAGGCGGGCGAAATTTTGAATGTGGACGGCAACGCCAACCGCGTGGCCGCCATTACCTTCGGTCCCGCCAGTGTTATCCTCGTGGTGGGCTCCAACAAAATCGTGAAAGACCTTGCCGCCGCCGACGCCCGTGTCAAGGCCGTTGCCGCGCCGGCAAATGCCAAACGCCTTTCCTGCAAAACGCCCTGCGCCGTTACAGGCCAGTGCGAAAACTGCCAAAGTCCCGGCCGCATCTGCTGCACATACGTGCTGCACCGCTACCAGCGCGTGCCGGGCCGCATCAAGGTCATCCTCGTGGGCCAGGAGCTGGGCTACTGAACCCGAACCTCAACGGCAAAAAGGGCGCGTGCTGAAAAGCACGCGCCCTTTCCTGTTTTCAATCAGTAACCTGCCCTGCCGTCTGCGCCACACCAAAACCTACCGAAATGGCAGGTGGGTGCCCTGCCGGAGTTTCACGCTCCCTTCCTCCGCTTGCGGCCAAGGCCGGGCGGGAGGTCTGCGATCCCCTCACATAGGACTCCGGGCTCCCTTTAAATGGTTAGTAGGATTAAATATATGGCGCATCAAATCGCACAGGGCAGGCTGCCTGCCGGTTTATTGGCCGCCGTTGAGGTCGATGTCGTACAACTCCTTCAGACGGCGCGCGAACATGTCGCTCACCTCGTAAAGCTCCTCATCGTCATCCACAACGTCCAGATATTCTTCGCCGTCCTCTTCGCCCACGCGCATGATGATGAGGTTTGCGTCCTCCTCCAGCTGCTCCGTGGAATCCTCGGCATAGGGCACCACCGCCAGGTAGCGCTCGTCGTTGTAATCGGCGGCGTCGATCACTTCAAAGCTGAACTCCTTGCCGTCTTCATCCGTCAGGGTGATGAGGTCCGGGGAGTAATCGTCCAGTTGTTCGTCCTGAGGCATGGGAATGATCTCCTTCACTGCTCGTCGTTCCTGTTTCTGTTTCTGTTTTTATTGTACCCAATCCGGCGCCCGCCGTCAAGCATGCCCCGTAAATTTACAGTTCATTCACTTCTTTCCCTCCGGGTTTGTGATAAAATAATTTCAAAGCCAAAGCCCGCGCGCACATGCCGTGAACGCGCTTTGCGCTGCGGCCTGCAAGCTCCGTTCACACTGCCGCGCAGGGCGGCGGAGCGTAAAAAACATTCTTTTATCTTTATCCGGTATCCGGGCGTTTGCGCCCGGATACCGCCGCACAGGGGGAAACAGCCTTGACCAAACGTATC